>Ga0187892_10000265_pt1 | contig 139896 bp, 142 predicted proteins | sample MA1701073metaG_FD_139345 | JGI IMG/M metagenome (GOLD analysis project Ga0187892, IMG submission 139345) | Bio-ooze microbial communities from a basaltic lava cave in the Kipuka Kanohina Cave System on the Island of Hawaii, USA - MA170107-3 metaG ...
CAACCCTACAACCAAACCAAGAACAACCGGCGCCGATCCAGCGCCGCGCCCAACCTTGCCCCGGCCTCGACGCGGCTGCACAATCCCACTCTCACCGCTGTGCTGGTGAATAGGTCGGGTTAGCAACCGATGGCAAAGTCGATCGTCTGCGCTGAACCGGGGGCGCGATATGAACGACGAACAAGATGCTCAGATGTTAGTAGCTCGAATAGAGAGGGCTCAAACCGAGCGAACTGAGGCGGTACGCGCTCGTCGGCGTCGCATAGAAGACTCCTTTGTGCCTATCAAGAACTGGGTGGGCGAAATTGCGGCGGCAATCACAAAGCTGAAAGGCTCGTCGATTTGCTTAACGAAATGGAACTATAGGCCGGATGGCTTTGCCGAAGCCGGCATTGAACTTTCGGCTTCAGGTCGGGCTGCTCAGGCGATTTTGATTGGTGCCGCGTAGAGGGCGAATTTGAAATAGATGGGGAATTGTTTGTTTTGCCAAAGGATACTGAGCGGGCCAAGAAATACATTGCGGATACTGCTTTCGAGTATTTCGCGGGGCCGACTGATTGACGCTAGGCTAGTCGCTTATTCCGTCTTCATCCAGCCGTCGAGCGCCACGGCGCCTTCGCCTTCGGCGCGGACGAGCAGCGGATCGACCGCGGCCGCGAGCACGCGCGGCGCGGTGATCAGCGCGAAGAACGACATCGCCACCAGCGCCTGCGCGAGCGTGTCGAGGTCGCCGCGCGGCCGGCGACGGTGGCCGCGGATGCGCGCCAAGCCTTTCACCTCGTCGATCATGGCGTAGGCGGTCGCGCGGTCGATCGGCGCCAGGCGCACCGCGCGGTCGCCATAGATTTCGGAGATGCCCTCGCCCATGGCGAGGGTCACGACCGGGCCGGCCTCGGGGTCGCGGCGGAAGGTGATCGCGACCTCGGCGAGCCCGCGCTCGAGGCGCTGCACCATGAGGCCGTCGAGGAAGGCATCGGGGCGCGCCGCACCCACGCGTTCGACGATGTCATGGGCCGCTACCTGCACCGCGGTGATGGTCTCGAGTCCCAGCGCCATGCCGCCGATATCGATGCGGTGCTCGATGTCCGGCGAAAGCGCCTTCACCACGTAGGGCGGCGGGAACGGCAGCGCTTTCGGCATCGGCGCGCCGCGCCGCACCCAGAGCATGGTCGGGATCGGGATGCCGAGCAGGCGGAAGATCTGCATCGCCTGGCCGGCGTGGAGTACCCGGTGGCCCGAGCGCGGCGCCTCGTCTTCCCAGAGGATCGCGGGCGCCGAGGGCGGCGTCCAGGCGAGGAATGCGCGCAAGCCGTCGGCCGCCGCCTCGGGCGTGCGGAACGCGGCGATGCCGGCGCCCGAAAGCAGGCGCAGCGCCTCGGGCGCCTCGGGCACAACGAGCGCGGCCAGCGGCTTGTCGGCGTGTTGCGCCGCGGCGACGACCGGCGCCACCGCGCCCTCGGGGTCGAACTCGGCGCCGGCGCCGAGCACGGCGAGGACGACGTCGCTGTTGGGCGCGCCGAGCGCTTCGTCGAGAACGGCGCGTAGCGCCTCGGGCTTGGGTGCTGCGGAAATGTCGGCCACCGCATGGTCGCCGAGCGCCACGTCCTGCTGCGCGAGGCGCTCGCGCGCAAGATGGTCGAGGCCGTCGACGGCGACGCCGAGGCGCGCGAGACGGTCGGCGACAAGGCTGCCGGCGCATTCGGCCGTCGAGACGAGCGCCGCCGCGCGGCCGCGGCCCGGGCGGCGGCGCACCATCATCGGCGCCAGTTCGAGCAGCGTCTCGAACTGGTCCACGCGCACGATGCCGTGCGCGGAGAAAAACGCTTCGGCGGCGGCGCCTGCGGGTTCGGCGGGCGGGCGCGCGGCCGCATCGGGCAGGAGCTTGTAGGCGATGATGGGCTTGCCGGCGTCGTGCGCCTTGGCGGCAAAGCGCGCCAATGCCGCCGTGTGGTGCAACTCGTGCAGGAACAGCAGGAACGCGTCGACGTCGGCATCGTCGGCGGCCCGCGATCCGATCTCGCCGAGCGAGAGGTCGACCTCGCCTCCGAGCGAAATCAGCGCCGCGAAGCCGAGATCGCGCGCGGCGCCGCGCGAGAACAGCGCGCCCATGGCGCTGCCGCCGTGCGACAGGACCACGAAGCGGCCCGCGTTCATCTCGCGCGCCGCGAAGGCCGGCTCGGTGGTAAGCGCCAAGCCGGTCTGCGGAACCACGATGCCCGACGAACCCGGCCCGAGCACGCGAACCCCGTGCTGATGCGCCACCGCGCGAAGCCGCTCGATCTGCAAGAGGCGCGTCATAGAGCTTTTGGGCGCGAGCGTGCTGTGGAGCGTGACGACCGGAATGCGCACGCGGCCGCAGTCCTCGACCGCGTCGATCGCGGCGTCGCCGTCGAGCAGGATCAGCGCATGATCGACCGGGCCCGGAAGCGCGGCCAGCGTCGGCCACGCCCGCGCGCCCTGGACGAGCCGGCGGCTCGGGTCGATGGGATAGATGGCTCCTTGAAAACCGTGCCGGCGAAGCAGCCGCAGCGGCCGCCCTTGCGCCTGATCGGGATCGTCACCGACGCCGATGAGCGCCACGGAGGATGGGCGCAGCAGCGCCTCGGCAAGTTCGACTGGCTCGCGTGCGCCCGCGCGCAGCTCCGCTGCCTGCGCCGCCTCCGCGGCGGGCTCGGACGCAGCGACCGTCGCGGCTTCCTCCCTGCGCATCGCAGTGCTTGTCCGCCTCGGCTCCCCAGTAACTAAGCTTTTACTGTGATTCGCCGCAACAATCCAAGTGCCCACATGAGAAAGGATAGATATTGACAAGTGCCGAACACTTCCGAGGAGGCTAAATCCGGGCAGCCGACCTCTGAACTCTAGTCGGGCGACCATGCGATCAGCGCCGTGACGAACTGCTCCAACACCGCGATGAGGCGCGCGGCGCGGCCCGCGTCATAGCGCTCGGGCGCCGCCTCGTCGAGATACGCCCCCATCGCCATTTCGAGCTGAACCGCGTGGACGCCCTCCCCCGGCCGCCCATAGTGCCGCGTGATATATCCACCCTTGAACCGGCCGTTCACGACTTGGGTGAAGCCGCCGGCGGCCGCCAGCACCTCCGCGGACCAGGCCTCAAGCGATGGGGCGCAGCTCCGCCCGTCGGCGGTCCCGACATTGAGGTCGGGCAGCTTGCCTGCGAAGAAGCGCGGCAGCTCCGAGAATATCGAGTGCGCATCGAGGAGGACGCAGTAGCCGTGGCGCGCCTTGACGCCGGCGATCTCGGCTGCGAGCGCGGCATGGTAGGGCCGCCAGTAGGCGGCGACGCGGCGCCTCGCTTCGGCCGCGTCCGGCGCCCGGCCCTGCTGCCAGATCTCGGCGTCGTGGAACGTGCGCAGCGGGCAGACCTCGGTGTTGTCTGCGCCGGGATAGAGCGGCTTGCCATCGGGGTCGCGGTTGAGATCGGCGACGTAGCGCGAATGCGTGGCGTGGAAGAGGCCGGCGCCGAGCCGCGGCGCGAAGGAGTAGAGCTTCTCGACATGCCAATCGGTGTCGAGCAGGCGCCGGCCCTCCGGTGTCATCGCGCGCGCGATCTCGGGCGGCACGAAGGTCCCGCAATGCGGAATGTCGATCAGAACCGGCGCCGTGCCGGCGTGGTGCCGCCAGAGGTCCATGCGCTTAGGCCCGAATCTTTCCGTCCTTGACGACCTGATGGCACGGATTGGCGCCCATCCAGTAGGCGAGATCCGCCGGCCGCTCGATGTTCCAGATCACGAAATCGGCGCGATAGCCGGGCGCCAGCACGCCGCGGTCCTCGCCAAGGCCCAGCGCCTGCGCGCCCGCGCGCGTGACGCCGGCCAGCGCCTCCTCGGGTGTTAGGCGAAACAGCGTGCACGCCATGTTGAGCATCAACAGCAGCGAGAGCGCCGGCGATGAGCCGGGATTGACGTCGCTGGCGAGCGCGATCGGGACCTTCAGCCGGCGCAGCGCTTCGATCGGCGGCATCCGCTTCTCGCGCAGAAAATAGTAGGCACCCGGCAGCAGCACGGCGACCGTGCCGGCTTGCGCCATTGCGGCGATGCCATCCTCGGCGCTGTGTTCGAGATGATCGGCCGAGAGCGCTGCGAATTTCGCCGCGAGCGCCGCGCCGCCCAGGTCGGAAAGCTGGTCGGCATGGAGCTTGACGCGCAGGCCGTGCCGCTTCGCGCTCTCGAACACGGTCTCGGTTTCCTCGGGCGTGAACGCGATCTTCTCGCAGAACGCGTCGACGGCGTCGGCGAGGCGCTCGCGCGCCGCGCGCGGGATCAGCTCGTCGGCGACGAGCGCGACATAGTCGGCTTGCCGGCCCTCGAACTCCGGCGGAACCGCGTGCGCGCCGAGCAACGTCGTGCGCACATCGACGCGCCGCAACTCGGCCAGCCGGCGAGCGGCGCGCAATTGCTTCAGCTCGTCCGCGACCGTGAGGCCGTAGCCGGACTTGATCTCGATCGTCGTGACCCCCTCGGCGAGCAGCCGGTCGAGCCGCGGCAGCGCGGCCGCGACCAGCGCCTCTTCGCTGGCGGCGCGCGTCGCGCGCACGGTGGAGCGGATGCCGCCGCCGGCGCGCGCGATCTCTTCGTAGGTGGCGCCGCCCAGGCGTTTCTCGAACTCGTCGGCGCGGTCGCCGCCGAAGACGAGATGGGTGTGGCAATCGACAAGGCCGGGCGTGATCCAGCGCCCGCCCGCGTCGATGACCTCGTTCGCGAAGTGCTCGGGCTTGCCCTTGATCTCCGCGGCGGCGCCGGCGAACGCGACGCGCTCGCCCTCGACACCGATGGCGCCGTTCGCGATAGCCCCGTATGGCTCGAATCCGGCGCACATCGTCGCCAGACGCGCGTTGATCCAGACCCGATCCCACTTCGCCATGACGCTTTCCGCCGAGTTCTGCTGCGCCTAATCTAGCGCGACTCCGCCCCGCCGAAAGCCAAACATGCCCGCTCTCTTCGCCGAAACGGCCCTGCTCCCCGATGGCTGGGCCGAGCGTGTGCGCGTCGAATGGGATGCAACCGGCACGCTCACATCGGTGGCAGCGCGCGCTTCGCCGGGCAGCGCGGAGCGCGCCGACGCGCTGCTGCCGGGCATGGCCAACCTCCATTGCCATGCGTTCCAGCGCGCCATGGCCGGCCTGACCGAGCGCGCGGGCCCCGAAGGCGACGATTTCTGGAGCTGGCGCGAGGTGATGTATCGTTTCCTCGCGGCGCTCGATCCCGATCAGATCGAGGCCATCGCCGCTCAGCTCTACGTCGAGATGCTGAAGGCCGGATACACGGCCGTCGCCGAGTTCCACTATCTCCACAACGATCCCGCCGGACGCGCCTACGCCGATCGTGCGGAGCTTTCACATCGCATCGCCGCGGCGGCCGGCGCCACCGGCATCCGGCTCACGTTGCTGCCCGTGCTCTATCAAACGGGCAATTTCGGCGGCGCGCCGGCAAGCGAGGCGCAGCGGCGCTTCCTGATGAAGACGGACGCGTTCAACGCGCTGGTCGGCTCGTTGTTCAAGGCGCATCGCGGCAGCCGCACGACCCGCGTCGGAATCGCGCCGCACAGCCTGCGTGCGGTGCCACCGGATGCGTTGCGCGACGCAAAAACAGCGCTCGACCGGATCGATCCGGCGGCGCCGATTCACATCCACGCTGCCGAGCAGGTGAAAGAAGTCGAGGACTGTCTCGCGTGGAGCGGCAAGCGTCCGGTGGAATGGCTGCTCGACGGGATCAAGCCCGACCGGCGCTGGGCGCTCATCCACTGCACGCACATGACGCCAGAGGAGACGCGCCGCCTGGCCGCGAGCGGCGCCGTGGCCGGGCTCTGCCCCACCACCGAGGCCGATCTCGGCGACGGCCTTTTCCCTCTGCTCGACTATGTGGCCACCGATGGGCGGTTCGGCGTGGGCAGCGACAGCAATGTCGGAACCGCGCCCGCGGAGGAACTGCGCTGGCTCGAATACGGGCACCGCCTCGCGCGCCGCAAGCGCAATCTGGTGCCTGCCAAGCAAGGACAATCGATCGGCGCCAAGCTCTGGCGCGCGGCGCTGACGGGCGGCGCGCAGGCGCTGGCGCAGCCGATCGGTGCCATCGCACCCGGCTGCCGCGCGGATTTCCTGGCCCTCGACCGCAATCACCCGAGCATCGGCGGCCGCGGCGGCGACGGTGTGCTCGACGCGCTGGTGTTCGCCGGCGGCACCGCCGCCATTCGTCACGTGATGGTGGGCGGCCGCTGGGTGGTGCGCGACGGACGCCACCCTTCCGAAGAGCGAATTGCCGAGAACTATCGCGCCGCGCTGCGCCGCTTGGCGTAAGGCTGCTTCATCTCCTCGCGGAAATCAGCGACCTCGGCGAGCAGCCATTCGCGGAACGCGGCGACTTTCGGGCGGGCCGCCGTCGCCGGCGGGAAGACCAAGTAGTAGCTCTTGTCGTTCTCGCCCACGATCGGGAACGGCTGGATGAGGCGGCCCGCGGCCAGCTCCTCGGCGAAGAAATCGGGGTGTACCAGCGCCACGCCGAGGCCGGCCTCGGCGGCCTGCGCCGCGAGCTGGCTCGAATCGAAGGTTGGCCCGCGCGCGTTCTCCGGCGGGCTCACCCCGGCGGCGGCAAACCAGTTCTCCCATTCGAAATAGGGCACATCGCGCAGAAGCGTGTAGTTCAGCAGGTCTTGCGGCGTCTTGAGCGGCGGTCCTTTAGCCAAGAGCTTGGGCGATATGAGCGGCGTGAAGCGGTCGTCGAACAGCTTGATCGCGCTAAGGCCGGGCCAGCGGCCGTTGCCGTGGCGGATCGCGACGTCGACCTCGTCGCGGGTGAAATCGACGAGGCGCTGCGAAGCTTCGAGGCGCACGTCGATCTTGGGATGGCGTGCCTGGAATCTCGGCAGGCGCGGCGCCAGCCAGCGATAGGCGAGCGTGATGATGGCGCTGACCGTGAGTGTGCCGCTGTCGCCGCTCGCCTTCAGGCGCTCGACCGCTCCGGCGAGCTTGTCGAACGCACCCGCCACTTCGGGCAGCAGCGTGCGCCCGGCCTCGGTGAGCTGAAGTTGCCGCGTCATGCGTCGGAACAGCGGAACGCCCAGATCCTCCTCGAGCCGCTTGATCTGGTGGCTGATCGCGGTGGGCGTGACCGAAAGTTCGGCTGCGGCGCGCTGAAAGCTCAGATGCCGGCCGGCGGAGGCGAAGGCGCGGAGCGCCGAGAGGGGCGGAAGCCGTTGGGCCATGGCCGAATTATAGCTGAGTTTCCCTCAGGCGTCAGGTGCCAAAGCATCGTTTGTCCCCACCCGTCACACCGCATATTTCATGAGCCATCGCAACGAGCCGATAGAACCTTCCCCGGCATTCCCATCCTGACGGATGATCGAAATTGGAGCTTATACCATGACAATGCGCTCCGACTGCATCGACTGCCAACCCGCCCCCCTCGCCGCTCCGCGCGGCATCGGCGGCGTCTTCACGTCGATCTTGAACCGCATCGCCGAATGGCAGGAACGCCGCGAGCAGCGCACGCACTTGGCCGGCATGGACGAGCGCATGCTCAAAGACATCGGCGTCAGCCAAGTCGACGCGGTGCGCGAGGCGAGCAAGCCTTTCTGGCGCGCGTAGCCTGGGCGAGTTCATCGGGCGCCTATGGGGCGGGTTTCAAAAACAGGCCCTGGTGCAGCGCGAAAACGTTGACGGTTTGAACTCCGGAAAAGGCTGCGGGGCGGGTTCGAAACCCGCCCCTACGATTCTTGGCGGCGGCTACAGATAGACGCCGCGATCGAGGATGATCGCCTGATATTCGCGATAGGTCATTCCGATCGCCTCGGCGCGGCGGAGGCGCCGAAGCGCGATCTCGCGCGGCGGACTCTTCCACGCCCGCAGATGCGCGCGGCGCCAGCAATAGTAATTCCAGTCGCCGCGCGCCGGTTCATTCAGCGGCGGCCCGCCATTGTGGCCGAGGCCCGGAATGGCCGCTGTGGCCGGTCGGTTTTCGAGATCGTCCAGATGCATGGGCGCGCATCCTTGCCGGGCGACCATGCATATTTCGTGCCGACGCGGCCGGCTCCGTGGCGAAGAGTTGGGCTTGTCTCAGCACAGGCAGCGGTGCCGGGCGCCGACCTAGGCTGAACAAGCAATTCTTAATGCTAAGCACAGTAGGTTTCTGCGCATCCAACGGTCGCAGGCTCCGGGGAGCCGACGAACCCAAGGGAGGTCTTGATGTTGCGTACTTCCAAGCTTCCGGCATGCGGGGCCATGCTGGCCGCGGCGTTGACTCTCGGCGCGGGCGCCGCGTCCGCGAACATGCGCTACCAGAACCCCGTCGTGAACGGCGCCATCGTCGACTGGTGCTCGACCTGGGCGACCAATTGCGGCTCGGGCGGCGCGCGCCAGTTTTGCCAGATGCGCGGTCATCCGGGCGCCGTGAGCTGGAACACCTATCACCCGGGCCGCACCTGGGTGATCGGCAGCAGCACGTTCTGCAACGGCCCCATCTGCCAGGGCTTCAGCCAGGTCACCTGCGCCGCGGCCTCCGCTCCCGGCCCGGTCCCGGGGCCGGTCCCGGGCGGCGCCGTGCAGCGGTTCCATCATCCGCGACTAAATGGCGCGATCGTGGATTGGTGCTCGACCTGGGCAACCAATTGCGGCTGGGGCGGCGCCCATCAGCTCTGCCAGAATTACGGCTTCGCGCGCGCGATGAGCTGGAACATCTACCGCCCGGGCCGCACCTGGGTGATCGGCAGCAACCAGTTCTGCGACGGCCCCATCTGCCAGGGCTTCAGCCAGGTCACCTGCCGTCGTTACTGATCCGCGGCGGCCCTTGGCCGCTCAGGGCGTACTCTTGGCCGCGAGCTGCTCGGCGGCGCGGATCGATTCGACGCGGATCTCCTCGGTGAGGCGCGCCTTCAAGGCCGCGAACTCCGGCGTCGTCTTCATCGTGTAGTGACGCGGATGCGGGAGATCGACCGCGACCTCGGCCTTGATGCGGCCGGGGCGCGCGCTCATCACCACGACGCGGTTGGCCATGAAGATCGCCTCTTCGATGTCGTGCGTCACGAACAGCACGGTCTTCCTCTCGGCTTCCCAGATCGCGAGCAGCATCTCCTGCATCAGCGCGCGTGTCTGGTTGTCGAGCGCACCGAAGGGTTCGTCGAGCAGCAGGATCTTGGGCTCGTTGGCAAGCGCCCGCGCCAGCGCCGTCCTCTGCTGCATTCCGCCCGAGAGCATCTTCGGGAAGTGGCGCTCGAAGCCGCGTAAGCCGACCTTGGCGATCCAGTCTTCGGCGATGCGGCGCTGCTCGGCCGCCGGCACGCGCCGCTCGACGAGGCCGAAGCAGATGTTCTCGCGCACGGTGAGCCAGGGGAACAGCGTGTAGGACTGGAAAACCATGCCGCGATCGGGGCCGGGCCGCGTCACCGGCTGGCCGTCGAGCCGCACGGCGCCGGTCGAGGGCCGGTCGAGGCCGGCGACGATGCGCAGCAGCGTGGACTTGCCGCAGCCCGACGGGCCGAGGATCGCGAGGAAATCGTTGTCGGCGATGCCGAGATCGATCGGCTCGAGCGCGCGGGTCGGCGCACCGCCCTGGACGCCCGGAAATGTCCGGCTCACGCCCGCGATGACGAGCTTCGACATCGGCGCTTACGCAAGGCTCCAGGGAAAGAGCCGCTGATTGACGACCTTGAAGAGATAGTCGGACACGAGACCGATGATGCCGATCACGACGATGCCGAAGATGATCTGCCCGGTGTTGAGCAGGGCCTGGCTGTCGATGATCATCTTGCCGATGCCGCGCTCGGCGCCGATGAACTCCGCCACGATGATGTAGGTCCAGGCCCAGCCAAGCACGAGACGCAGCGCCTCGGCGATCTGCGGCGCGCTCGCCGGCAGCAGCACGCGGCGCACGATGCCGCGGTGGCTCGCGCCGAGCGTATACGCCGCTTCGACAAGGTCGCGCCGCGTCGTGCCGACGATGACGGCGACCATCAGCACGAGCTGGAAGAACGCGCCGATGAAGATCACCGCCAGTTTCGAGGATTCGCCGATGCCGGCCCACAGGATAAGCAGCGGGATGAAAGCCGAGGCCGGCAGATAGCGCGCGAACGAGATGAAGGGCTCGAAGAAGCCCTCGATCGGCTTGTACGCGCCCATCAGAATGCCGAGCGGCACGCCGATCGCGGCCGCGATCGCGAAGCCGCCGAGCACGCGCCAGACCGTCAGCCCCACATCGATGTGAAACGAGAAATTGGCGAAGAGATCGACGCCGGCGTCGAGCGCCGAAACCGGATCGGCCAGGAACTGCTTCTGCACCAGGCCGCCGAACGTGACGGCGGCCCAGAGCGCAAAGAAGAGCAGGAAGAACCCGACCCCGAGCACCGCGCGGGCGCCCCCGCCCACGGGCTTGAGCGGCGTGAGCATGGCATCTCCCCCATGACGGCGAAGCGCATGACCGCGTAGGGGCGGTGCTGCGCCCCGCGAAATTGCCGGCTGTTTTCCGCGCAGGCACGGGGCGGGCCGGCGGCCCGCCCCTGCCAAGGGCTACTTCACGAAGCTGGCGTCGACGATCGAGTCGAGATCGATCTTGGCCTTGATCACGCCGGTCTCGAGCAGCACCTCCTGCGCCTCTTTGAGGAAGGCCTGGAGCTCGCCGCCGAAGAACTTTTGGTTCGCGGGCTTGTCCTGCCAGCGCAAGTAGGATTGCGACTTCTCGAAGGCGGCGGCGTCCTGCTTCACCGCGGCGCCCATGATGCCGAAGGATTTCTGCGGCTCCTTCTTGATCATGTCGACGGCCTCGAAATAGCTCTTGGTGATCGCCTCGGCGGTCTTGCGGCTATCCTTGAGGAACGCGGGCGTGCACGCGAACGTGTCCATCACCATCGGGTAGTCGAGCGTGGTGGCGATGATGCGGCCGCTCTCGGGCTTGGCGCGCACCGCCGAGAGGTAGGGCTCGTAGGTGGCCGCCGCCGCGATGTCCTGGTTGGTGATGAAGGCGTTGGCGGCACCCTGCGGATCGAGGCTGACGACCGAGACGTCCTTGACCGAGAGCCCGTTCTTCATGAGGAACCAGGAGAGCAGGAAGTAGGGCGCGGTGCCGGGCGCCCAGGCCGCCACCTTCTTTCCCTTGAGATCCTTGATCGACTTGATGTCGTCGCGCACCGCCAGGCCGTCGGCGCCGTAGCTCTTGTCCATCTGGAAGATCTGCTTCGTCTCGACGCCAGCGGCGCTCCAGACGATCCAGGTCTCGACCGTCGTCGCCGCGCACTGGATGTCGCCCGATTTGATCGCGATGTGGCGCGTGGTCTGCGGGATCATCTTGATCGTGGCGTCGACGCCGTTGGCTTTGAAGAGGCCGGCGTCGCGCGCGAGGATCAGCGGCGCGAACCCGGTCCAGCCGCTGATGCCGATGCCCACCTTCATGTCCTGCGCCTGCGCCGGGCCGACGCAAGCTGCGCCCGCGAGCAACGCCGCGGCCGCGATTCCGTATGCGAGTCTCATGGTCCTCCTCCTGTCCCTGGATGGCCGTTCCGTTTCGCGCGGCGCAACGTCTGCTCGCATCGCGCCGCCTTCCGAATCTGGGGCAAGGCCCATGCCAAGCCCAGTTCGATTTCGGGCGATGCTACCGTTGCTCTACAGCGCCATCAAGCGCGCCGGCCCTCACTTCCCAGGCAACGCCAGTGGCGTTGCCTGGGCCCCTTCTCTCCCGCAAGCGGGAGAGATGAAGAAAAAGGCTCGGCGGCCTTGTACTACTCTCTCCCACGAAGTGGGAGAGAAGGGGCCCGACGGCCGCCCCTTGGCGAGCGTTGGGAAGTGAGGGCCGGCGCCGCCGGCTAGCCCCACACCTGCCGCGCGGTCTCGCGGATCACGTCGAGCTTCCGCCACTGCTCGTCCTCGGAGAGCATGTTGCCGGCGATGCCCGAGGCGAAGCCGCATTGCGGGGAAAGCGCGATCTGGTCGAGCGCGAGGTAGCGGTCCGCATCGTCGAGGCGGCGCTTCAACTCGTCGGCCGTCTCGACGCGCCCGGTCTTGGTCGTGACGAGGCCAAGCACGGCGATGACGCCCTTCGGCACGAAGCGCAGCGGCTCGAAGCCGCCGGCCCGCTCGGTGTCGTATTCGAGCAGCAGCCGGTCGTACCTCAAGCCGCCGAACAGCGCCTCGGCGATCGCGTCGTACTTTCCCTCGCGGTGCCACATGCTGGCGCGGTTGCCGCGGCAGATATGGAGGCCGGTGACCGCCCGGCCCTTGACGCCGGCGGTGACGGCGTTGTCCGCCTCGATCGCGCGGCGGAGGTTCGTCATCGGGTCTTCGCCCTTGGCGCGCATGCGCGCGAGCGTCGGTTCGTCGACATAGCCGGTGTAGCTCGGCTCGTCGATCTGGATGTAGTCGCAGCCGTGCGACACCAGCTCGTCGACTATCTGGCGCTGGACCGCGACCACGTCGGCGAGGAACGCGTCGGCGTTCGTATAAACCGGGCGCGAGCCCTCGACGTCGCACATCTGGCAGACGCGGTCCGGCCCCATCAGCGTGATCTTGACCGGATTCGCGGCCACCGACTTCAGAAATTTGAGCTCGCCGAGCGGAAAGCTTTTCTTGAGCTTGAGCCGCGCCGTCGCCGGCGTGCGGAACGAGACGACGGCATCTTCGCCCTTGGTGTTCGGCTTCTCGCTCGGCGCAAGATTGCCGGGGTTCTTCAAGAATCCCTTCCACGAGATCTCCCAGAGGTCCCAGCCCGAGACCTCCGAGAAACTCACCTGCCAATTGAGCCGCCGATACTCGCCGTCGGTGACGAACGGTATCCCGTGCGCCTCCTGCTTGGCGACGACCTCCCGAACAGCCGCGTCCGCCGCGCGCTGTATTTCCGCATCGCCAATCTCGCCCCGTCCCCGGCGCAGGAACGTATCGATGAGAGATTTCGGACGGAGGAGGCTGCCGACGTGATCGGTTCTTGCGCCGGCTTTCATACCAGCGAGCCTTTGTTTTCAGCGTCATCCCGACCGGAGCGGGAGCGCCTCTTGGCGCGGCCGCGGAGCGGAGGGATCGTGCGCCAACTGGCCCGCGATCCCTCCACTTCGCGAGCCGATAAATCGGCTCGCTTCGGTCGGGATGACGAGTCAAGACAGATGCACGCCGACATCATCAGCTTTCGCGAGACCACCGGTGTCCAATACGATTGCCGCTCGCGCGGCATATTCTGCGGGCGGGCGTAGCCCAAGTCATCGTTGAGGAGGGGGAAGGGGCTCGCGGTGATCGCGTAGGCTCTCAAGGTAGGCTTCAATTGCTTCCGCAATATTCGCGAGAGCGCGCCCAGCGGTTCGGCCTTGTGAGATGCAGCCAGGTAGACCGGGCACTTCGGCCACGAATACTCCATCCTCGTCGCGATGAATCTTCACCTCGTATTCGACCTCCATACCTCTCCTCATAGGTGCAATAGAGCTACACATCCACTTCTTCCACGAACTTCGCGCGCTCCTGGATGAATTCGAGGCGGAGTTCGGGCTTGCGGCCCATCAGGCACTCGACGAGGCCCGCGGTTTCCTTGTGCGCGTCGGCCTCGTGGGGATCGACGTCGCTCGGGATCACGACGCGCAGAAGGATGCGCTTCGCCGGGTCCATCGTCGTTTCTTTGAGCTGCGAGGGCGGCATTTCGCCGAGGCCCTTGAAGCGGCTGATCTCGACCTTGCCTTTGCCCTTGAACGCCGACTTCATCAGCTCGTCCTTGTGCGCGTCGTCGCGCGCGTAGAGCACGGTGCCGCCCTGCGCGAGGCGGTAGAGCGGCGGCATCGCGAGGAACAGGTGCTGCTCGCGGATGAGGCGCGGCATCTCGCGGTAGAAGAATGTCAGCAGCAACGACGCGATGTGCGCGCCGTCGACGTCGGCGTCGGTCATGATGATGACGCGGTCGTAGCGCAGCTTCTCGGGATCGTAGGCGGCGCCGGTGCCGCAGCCCAAGGCCTGGACGAGATCGGCCAGTTCCTGGTTCTGGCGCAGCTTGTCGGCCGTGGCGCTGGCGACGTTCAGGATCTTGCCGCGCAGCGGCAGGATCGCCTGGATCTTGCGGTCGCGCGCGGATTTCGCCGAGCCGCCGGCCGAATCGCCTTCGACGAGGAAAATCTCGGTGCCGGCCGCGCGGCGCTCCGAGCAATCGGCAAGCTTGCCCGGTAGCCGCAGTTTCCGCGTGGCTGAGGCGCGCGCCATCTCCTTCTCGTCGCGGCGGCGCTGCCGCTCCTCGGCCTTCTCGATCGTGTGCTCGAGCAACTTCTTGGAGGAAAGGGGATCACCCGAAAGCCAGTGATCGAAGTGATCCTTCATCACGCTCTCGAGCAACCGCTGCGCCTCGGGCATGCCGAGGCGTTCCTTCGTCTGGCCCTGGAATTGCGGATTGGGGATGAACAGCGAAAGCATCGTGCAGGCGCCGTCCATCAAATCTTCTGCCGTCACCTGCCCCGATTTCTTGTTGCCGACGAGATCGCCATAGCCGCGCAAGGAGCGCGTCAGCGCCGAACGGAAGCCGGTCTCGTGACTGCCGCCCTGCGGCGTCGGCACGGTGTTGACATAGGAGTGGACGAAACCTTTTTCGTCGCCGGGCCAGGCCACCGCCCATTCGATCCGGCCCTCGCCCTCGAATTTGTGCGTGCCGGCGAACGGTTTTTCCGTGTAGGTAGGCCGGCCGGCCAGCGCTTCCTCGAGATACTGCTCGATGCCGCGCTCGAAATGGATGGTCTCCGACTCGGGCACCGAGCCGTCGCTCGGCAAGTGCTTCGCGGCGCATCTCCACCGCAGCTCCACGTCCTTGATCAGATACGCCTTGGCGCGCACCATCTGGTAGAGCGTCTTGGCCTTGAAGACGGCGCCCTTGCCGAAGATCTCCGGATCGGGATGGAACGCGACCCAAGTGCCGCGCTGGCCGCGCGCCGCCGTTCCCTGCTTCTTCAGCTTCGAGGTCGCCTTGCCGCGGCTGTAGGTCTGGCGCCACACCTCGCCGTCGCGCGCCACTTCCACGGTCAGCTCTTCCGAGAGCGCGTTGACGACCGAGGCGCCGACGCCGTGCAGGCCGCCCGAGGTGGTGTAGACCTTGCCGCCGAACTTCCCGCCCGAGTGCAGGGTGGTGAAGATCACTTCGAGCGCCGAGATGTTCTTGAACTTCGGATGCGGATCGACCGGGATGCCGCGGCCATTGTCGTGCACCGAAAAATACCCGTCCTCGCGCAGTTCGATCTCGATGCGCGTCGCATGGCCGGCGACGACTTCGTCCATCGCGTTGTCGAGAATCTCGGCGGCGAGGTGGTGCAGCGCGCGCTCGTCGGTGCCGCCGACATACATGCCCGGGCGCCGGCGCACCGGCTCGAGTCCCTCCAACACCTCGATGTCGGCGGCGGTGTATTCGCCCTTGCGCCCCTTGGCGGGCTCGGCGGTCTTGGAAGCGGGTTTCTGCACGGCAGGCTTGGATACGGGCTGGGGCTTTGAGTCGTTCGCGGGCACCGGCGCAGACTTAACGGGCGCGGCGGTAAAGAGGTCGGGTTGGTTGGCGGGCTTCGCCTTGGCGGCGGCTTTGGCTTTCATCGTCTAACCCGGATACGGTGGTCTAACAGGCACAATATCACAATATATTGTGAGGAGGCGCCCTTTTCCACCGGCTAACGACGTACCGCCCCTGTTCAAGCTGCGCCGCGCGCCACGGGGCCATTCTAGAGCCGGCGGGCCAGCGAGACGGTGGCGATGGCGTCATCGTCGATGGCCATGGCGCGCTTCGCGAAGCCCGCGCCGGCCACGAGCTGGTCCATTTCCGCCTGGCTGCGCCGCCGCATGACCCAGCGCCCGCCGTCGCGCGTGGTCAGCATCCGGGAGATGAACGCGAGTTGCGGGTTCCAGATCTGATTCGTGTAGACGATATGCGACCCCTCGGGCATCGCGGCGGCGAGTCCGGCCAGCGATTCGCGCAGCGGCGCGTTGTCCGCATGCTGCTCGTAGAGGCCGGAGACCAGCGAAATGGTCGGCTTCGGCCGGAGGCCGGCGAGCGCCGCCCGGTCGAAGCCGTCGCCGATTTCGCTGCGGATGCCGCCCATGCCGAGCTCAGCGGCGAGCGCGCGCGCGGCAGCGACGCTGCTGGGATCGCGGTCGAGCAGCAGCGCGGTCGCCTCCGGCGCGTGCTTGCGCAGCGCCTCCAGCGTATAGCGCGCGCCGCCGGCGCCGATCTCGACGACGTGGATCGGCGCGCCGGCCGCGCGCAACGCGGCAACTGCTTCGCCGAGCATCGCCTCGAGATGGCGGCGGCGCGCGCGGACCGCGCGCCAGCCCGGCCTGTTCAGGAAATCGCGGTCGATCCGGCGCCCGAGCGGCGTAATCCCTTTCGCTTTGTCGCGATAGACGTGGTCGAACATCGGCCCGGAATCGAAACCTGCCGCAAGTCCAAGATCGATTCCGCGGCTCAGCCGGCCGATCGAGCGCATCGCCAGTCCGAGACCGGCATAGCCCCAGCGCCGCGCCGAGAACCATGGCAGCGGCGCGGTGTTTGCGTCGAATTCCTCCTTCCAAGGCCCGCGCCGATCCGCTTCGCCGAGGTCGGCGCGCGCGGGCGGATTCGCGAATGCCGCCGCCACGAACCGCCGCGCGGCGGCAAGCGTCTCGCGCGCTTCGGCGGCGGTCGCGAATTCATGGCGATCCTTGAGCGCGCTGCCGAGGTGCCCAAAAAGACGATCGCGCGCAGCGCGGTGCGCGCCGCCATCCGTGATCAGCAACTGCGCAGGCGCGACGATGGCCGCGGCATCCTCGACGATGCGGCGCGCCGCGGCGCGCAGGCCCCTGCCCGCGCCAAGGCCCCAGCGAGGCAGGTTCGGATTCACCAGCACAAGCGCGCGCAACGGCGGCGCGTAGTCGTGCGCCCAGGTCGCCGCGATCGTGGCGCCAAGCCCGGTTGCAATCGCGGCCATGGTCTCAAGCGCGATGCCGTGCCGAGCCTCGATGTGACGCGCAAGTTGCTCCGCGTCGCGGACGTGGGTCATGAAGCAGCCGGCGCCGGCGCGCGGCTCCCACGCAAAGACGTTGAAATCGGCGAGCGCCGCGGCCGGTTCTCGCCAGCGCCCCGGCTCCTCCGCCACGAGAAGCACCGCGCGATCGCAGGCGGCGGCAGCGGGCCAGTGGCGATAGCGCAGCGTCGCCCCATCCTCGGCCGTGAACTGGCCCTGCACGACCGGCATCGCGCCTTTCCCTTGAGAGCGCGGCTTTCCTGGCTTAAGAGGCGGGCCAGCACAAGCGCCCCATTTCCTTCCGGCCCCTCGCCCGTCTCCGATGCCCGACCGCTCCGGCCAGCGCGCTGGCGACGAACACGAAACCGCGGCGCCGGACGGCGCGCCGAGCGGCGAGCTCTCGATCCGCACCGTGGCCATGCCGGCCGACGCCAATCCCTCGGGCGACATCTTCGGCGGCTGGCTCTTGTCGCAGATGGACGTGGCCGGCGGCATCATCGCGCACCGCATCGCTCAGGGGCGCACGGCGACCGTCGCGGTCGACGCGATGAAGTTCCACCTCCCCGTCTTCATCGGCGACGTCTTGTGCTGCTACGCGGCGGTCGAGCGCGTCGGCCGCACCTCGATCGCGGTCAGGGTCGAAGCCTGGGCCGAGCGCCGCAATTCGACCTTGCGCGTCAAGGTGACCGAGGGCGTGTTCACTTATGTCGCCATCGACGAGCAGCGGAGGCCAAGGCCGGTGCCGGGACGATGAGCCGGGCAGCCGCGCCCCGCCTGACCCTCGCCATTTGCCCGCTCACGCCCGATTTATGGCCGGCGTTGGAGGACCTCTTCGCCAACGGCGGCGCCTGCAGCCGCTGCTGGTGCATGTATCCGCGCCTCGGCGGCGCATATCGCAATCGACCGCCCGAACAGAACCGCGCCGATCTGCGCCGCATCGTCGAGCGCGGCCCGCCGCCGGGCCTGCTGGCTTTCGCCGGCGACACGCCGGTGGGTTGGTGCCAGGTGACGCCGCGCGCGGCGCTGCCTTGGTTCGACGCTCGCTCGCCGCTGAAACCCGTCGATGATGCGCCCGTCTGGTCCCTCTCCTGCTTCTACATCCGCAAGGGCTGGCGCCGGAAAGGCGTCACGGCGCAGCTCATCGCCGCCGCCGTCACGGCGGCGAAACGAGCGAAGGCGCCGGCGCTGGAGGCTTACCCGCTGGACGCGGCTCGAACCACCAGCACCTCCTATACCGGCTATGCCTCCACCTTCGCCCGCGCCGGCTTCCACGAAGTCGCGCGCCACAAGCCGCCGCGGCCGATCATGCGCCACGATCTCGATGCTTCAAGCAAACGCAAGGCGCCCGCCACGCGAAGGTGATCGGGATGCCGCATAGGGACGCACGGCTGTCCTGGCGGCTCTGGCGCATTATTGCGGCGGCGCCCTCGTATTGTCACGCGACGCCTGGCGAACGTAGTTTCCGGGCAGCGTTTCGGGTGGAGCGCCGGCAATGCTGTACCTTCGCTTCGATAGCTGGTCGGTGGCGTTCCCGGAGGAATGGGACCACGACATCGAGGACGACATCCTGGCCATCGCCACGCCGGCGGGCGAGAGCCTGCTGCAAATCGGCTCGATGTCGAAGGACGAGGGCCAAGTCACCGAGGCCGATCTCTGGGAGTTCATGGACGACGCCGGGGTCGAGACCGGCGACATCCAGCGCGTGAAGCTCGGCGATTTCGAGGGGCTCGCGGCCATGACGCAGGAGGAAGCGATCCTGCTGCGGTACTGGGTGATGCGCGCCGGTGACGTGCTGCTGCTCGCCACGTTCCGCTGCCCCAGCGACCGTTCCGAGGCGGACATCGGCGGCGTCGAGGGCGTGCTGCAATCGCTGCGGCTCGAGCCGCCGGCGGCGCCGGCCAAGCCGCACTGAGCGGCACCGCGCCGAGGGCAGCCCTCGCACGGAAAATTCATCTGTGCCATGCTTCGCTCGCGAAACCTTCGGGGACGGGGACCCGTGGCGCAGCGACTGAACCGCCGCCTCTACGACCTCCTGGAGTCGCGCCACCTGCGCGGCTGGCGTCTCGTCGTGCAGGGCGGGCTCATCCTGCTCATTCTCGCGAACGTCGTGGCCGTGGTGCTAGAGACGGTCGAGCCGCTGGCCCAGGCCCATGCCGATTTCTTCCACTGGTTCGAGATCGTTTCGGTCGTGATCTTTGCCGCGGAGTATGCGGCGCGGCTCTATTGCTGCACCGCGAGCCCGCGCGAGAAATTCCATCATCCGCTCCTGGGCCGGCTGCGTTTCGCGCTGACGCCGATGGCGATCATCGACCTCGTCGCGATCCTGCCGCTCTTCTTTCTGCTCGTCGGCGGCATCGACTTGGGATCGCTCCGCCTCGTGCGCATCCTGCGCGTCTTCAAGCTGATGCGCTACTCGCCGGCGATGGCGATGCTGGGGCGCGTTCTCTTCAACGAGCGCAAAGGGCTGTTCGGCGCGTTCATCATCTTCCTGATCCTGCTGCTGCTCTCCTCGACCGTCGTCTACTATGTCGAGCGCGAGGGACAGCCCAAGACGTTCGGCAGCATTCCCGACGCGATGTGGTGGGCAATGGCGGCGCTGACCACGGTCGGCTATGGCGACGTGACACCGATAACGGCCATTGGCCGCATCATCGCGGGCTTCGTCGCGATCCTCGGCATCGCAGTCATCGCGCTGCCGGTCGGCATCATCGCCAGCGCTTTCGTCGAGGAGCACAAGCGCCGCGATTTCGTCGTCACCTGGCAGCTCCTCGTCGACGTGCCGTTCTTCCAGCAGCTCATGGCGCCGCGCATCGCCGACCTCGTGCGCGTGCTGCGCCCGCGCTTCGCGCGGCCCGACGAAGTCATCGTGCGCAAGGGCGAGGACGGCGATTCGATGTTCGTCATCGCCTCGGGCGAGGTCCAGGTGGAACTGGGCGGCGGGCGCGAACCCGTCTTCCTCGGTCCCGGCCAGTTCTTCGGCGAGCTGGCGCTCATCGAGCGCACGGCGCGAACCGCCACCGTGCGCGCCACCGACGAGTGCAAGCTGCTCGAGCTGAGCGGAAAGGACTTCCACGAGCTGGCGCGCCATCACCCCGAGCTCAAGGACGCAGTCCACAAGATCGCGGCGGAGCGGAAGGCGGCGAACCTCGCGAAATCGCCGGCGCCGGCGTGACAAGCCCCTTCTCCCTGGGGAGAAGGGGTTGGGGATGAGGGGGAGAACCTTTCGCCGCTCATCGCAGCGCGAAGATTATCCCCCTCACCCCTGCCCCCTCGCCCCAGGGCGAGGGGAATATTTCAGCGATACAGCCCCTTCAGCCCCTCGCGCGTCGCGGGGCAGACGCCGCGCTCGGTGACGAGCGCGGTCACGAGCCGCGCCGGCGTCACGTCGAAGCCGTAGTTGGCGGCGGCGCTCGCCTCCGGCGTCACGGTCACGCGCGTCACGGCGCCGCCGGCGACGCGGCCCGCGATCTCGGTCACCTCCTCCGCGCCGCGCTCCTCGATCGGGATTTTCATGCCGTCGTCGAGCGTCCAGTCGATCGTGCTGTGCGGCAGGCCGACATAGAACGGCACGCCGTTGTCCTTGGCGGCCAGCGCTTTCAGATACGTGCCGATCTTGTTGCAGACATCGCCGTTGGCGGTGACGCGGTCGGTGCCGACGATGCAGAGATCGACCTTGCCGCGCTGCATCAGGTGCCCGCCGGCGTTGTCGACGATGACCGTGTGATCGACGCCGTGCTGGCCCAGCTCCCAGGCGGTGAGTGCCGCGCCCTGGTTGCGCGGCCGCGTCTCGTCGACCCAGACATGGATCGGCATGCCCGTGTCGTGCGCCTTGTAGATCGGCGCCAGCGCCGTGCCCCAATCGACGGTCGCGAGCCAGCCGGCGTTGCAATGCGTGAGCACTTCGAGCTTGCCGCGCTTGCCCTTCTTCGCCCACGCCTCTTCGAACAGCTTCAAGCCGTGCGTGCCGATCGCCTCGCACGTCGCGACGTCGTCGTCGCAAATCTCCTTGGCCTTGGCATAGGCCGCGACGACGCGCTCGCCGCGCGCGCGGTTGCGCACCGCATCGCGCACCGCGTCCAGTGCCCAGCGGAGGTTGACGGCGGTCGGGCGCGTGGCCAGCAGCATGGTGTAAGCGCGGTCGAGCGCCTCATCCGATGCGTCCTCGCGCAGCGCAAGACAGAGCCCGTACGCGGCGACCGCGCCGATCAGCGGCGCGCCGCGCGTCTGCATGGTCTTGATCGCGCGCGCGCAGTCGCCCGCGTTCGCAAGGCGTAGCAGCTCGAAGCGATGCGGCAGCCTGGTCTGGTCGATGATGCCGACCGACCAGCCGTCCGCCTCGATCCAGACGCTGCGATAGTGCTTGCCGTCGATCTTCACCCTGACCTCGCGCCGGTTCTTCCTTGCCTTATCTTAGCGCGCTCGTCGGGGGAGCGGGCGCATGGTGAATCGTTCGCGGCTCGCGATGCGCCCGGTGGCTTGACCATGCTTGAGCTATGGACTAAATAGAGAACCTATCAGGAATATACCATGACCTTGATGCTTCGCGATCTGCGCGCCCGGATCGCTCGGATCGAGGGCTTTTCGCCCGAACGAAAGACGCAAGCCTGCCCCACCGGATGGAAGGCGGTGGATACCATCCTGCCCGGCGGCGGGCTGCTCGAAGGCGCGCTGCACGAGATCCATTCGCCCGATCCCGCCGACGGCGCCGCCATGGGCTTTGCCGCGCGCCTCCTCGGCCGGTTGCAGGCCAGAGCGCCCGCACGGGCGGTGCTGTGGGCGAGTTGCCGTGCCGATCTGTTTGCTCCCGGCCTGCACGCAGCCGGCACCGATCCCCAACGCCTGCTGATCGCCCGCTGCCGGGATTCCGAAGAGCTTCTGTTCGCATACGAGGAGGGCCTCAAATCCAAAGCCCTGGCGGCGGTGTTTGGCGAGATAGGAGAGCTCGATTTTTCGCTTAGCAGGCGGCTTCAGCTGGCCGCCGCCGACACGGGTGCCACTCTCGTCCTGCTGCGGCCGGCCCGCTTCGGCGCCGAGCCGAGTGCCGCCATTACCCGTTGGCGCGCCGAATCGTGCCCCGGCGGCTGGGCGCTCACGCTGTTCCGCTGCCGCAACGGCCGCCCCGGCCATTGGCGGATGTCGGAGAAACTAGGCGAATGTCGGTGAATGTCGGTGTTTCGGTGGGCGGGAGTGCCTTTCCCGGCCTTTTCGACAGCTTGCGGCCCGCTCGCCGTATTGCGGCGGCCTGGCTGCCGAATTTCAGCGTAAATCTATCAATCAAGACTCTGCCAAAGCTAAAAGAATCGCCTCTTGTTATGTTTCAACACGAGGCGGGGCGGAGCTGGATCATCGCGGCGGACCCCGCCGCTCAAGCGCTCGGGATCGGGCCGGGACAGGCGGTGGCGGATGCCCGCGCGCTTTATCCTGATCTGCAAACGCGCGCGGCCGATCCGGCGGGCGACCGAAGCGCGCTCGAAAAGCTGGCCGATTGGTGCGGCCGTTATACGCCGTGGGTCGGCATCGATGCTTGCGTCGGTCCGGGTGAAGCCGGGCTGTTCCTCGACCTCACCGGCTGCGCGCATCTCAACGGCGGCGAAGCGGCGCTCTTGGCCGACATCGAGCATCATTTTGCGCGCTTCGGCCTCGACGCGCGTCTCACTCTGGCCGAATCGCCGGGGGCGGCCTGGGCCTGGAGCCGTTTCCGCCCGGCCGGCGCGACGCCGATCCTGGCGCCGGGCGCGGCCGGTTTGGCGCTGCGTCCGCTGCCGATCGAGGCGCTGCGCATCCCGGCCGCCACGGCCGAGACCTTGCGCCGCCTGGGCCTGAAGCGGATCGCGGATCTCGCCGCCCTCCCCCGCGCCGCGCTTGCCGCGCGCTTCGGCGCCGACCTCTTGCGCCGGCTCGACCAGGCGCTGGGCCGCGCCGGCGCCGGCCCGGACAACGAGCCGATCGCGCCGCGCCGGCCGCCGACCTCCTATTCCGTGCGCGGCGATTTCGCCGAGCCGCTGATGGTGCCCGAAGCCTTGGGGGCCGTGCTCGCGCGCCTGCTGCCGCGGCTCTGCCGCCTACTCGAGCGCGACGGGCGCGGCGCACGCCGCCTCGTCTACACGCTCTACCGCATCGACGGCACCAGCGCCGCGGCCGCCATCGGCACCAGCCACGCCGCGCGCGATCCCGCGCACCTCGCCAAGCTGTTTCAGCCGCGGCTCGAGACGCTCGATCCCGATCCCGGCATCGAAACGCTGACGCTCGAGGCGCCCGAGACCGCGCCGTTCGTCTCCGACCAGAACGGCTTGACGCACAACGAAGACGCAGCGCTTGCGGACCGGCCGACGCTCGCCGGCCTCGTCGATCGGCTCGCGAATCGTCTCGGCGCGGACCGCGTTGGCTATCTTGCCCCGCATGCGCTTCATATGCCCGAGCGGCAGAACCGCTTCGTCTCGGCGCTGGCCGCCGGCGCGCCAACGGACTTGTCCGCCTGGTCCGCTTGGCCCGCGACCGCCGCTGTGACGCTTCCGCTCCGCCTCTTCCCGGTTCCCGAGCGCGTCGAGGTCGAAACGCCCGGCGCCCGTGCCGGCGATCCGCCCGTCTCCTTCCTCTGGCGCGGCCACCTCTATCGCGTCGCGCGCGCGCGCGGCCCCGACCGCCGCTTGGGCGCCTGGTGGCAAGGCGAAAGCGCCGGCCGCGATTATTGGGCCATCGAAGAATCCGCCGGCCGCCGCCTCTGGCTCTGCCGCGACCTCGCGACCGGGCGATGGTTCGTGCATGGCATTCTGGCGCCGGGTTGCGGTGCATGCAAAATGCAGTCATAATCTCCTGCTAGCATTTTGCATGCAACGAGGTGATTGCCCATGGCCACTCTGACGGTGCGAAATCTCAAAGAAACTGCCGCCAAGAGGCTCAAAGATCGTGCGAAGAGAAACAAACGGTCTATGGAAGCCGAAGCGCGCGCGATTCTAGAAGAGGCTGTTAAACCCGGCCCCACAATCGATTTCTGGGAGCTTGCAGAGCGTATCGCAGCGATGACACCTCCTGGTAGGCGCAAAACAGACAGCACGAAGATCATTCGTCGAGATCGAGACAGCCGATGATTCTTGTCGTCGACTCTAGCGTGGCAGTCAAATGGTTCCTCACGGAGCCAGATCATGCGCTTGCTGTCGCTGTTAGCAAGACGGCAGAGAGGATTTACGCCCCCGAGCTACTGATTGCTGAAGTGACGAATGTTGCCTGGAAGGAAGCGATTCGGAAGAAAATATCAGGGGAGCAAGCTCATGCGATTGCCGCCCAGATCGCTCAGGCGCCGGTAACATTTGTTCCGATTGCACAACTCCATAAGCGCGCCATCGAAATTGCCCTTGAGATCAATCATCCAATTTACGACTGCCTCTATCTGGCTTGTGCAGAGGCGTTCGGGGTGCGGCTCATCACAGCAGACCAGAAGATTCTGAACAAAACACGATCATTTACGCACGCGAATTTTATCAGGATTTTCGATCAACAAGTCTTGCGCGACCAGGGCGCTTTGAAACCGCTTCTCATTTCTCGGGAAAATCTTGCGCAGGCGATCAGAGCGACCGAATTGTTTGAGGCAACTCATCGTAATGTCGTGGAACAAATTACAAGGGACCAGGAAGAGGGATCCAAATTCTACTCGGCGCAGGAGGCTGCGATTGCCTTCCGATCCCCTGCGTATCGGACGCTCGAAAAGATCTATACTTCGCTCACGCTGCAGGAGAGAGCCGATTTTCTTTCACTTGGATGGCTTGGTCAGGGATACAGCGGGTTGAATTGGAAAGAGATCCGAGAGCGCGCTGAGTCCTATATTTCCGACGACCACACGCGATATATACTGAGTCTGGCGATCTATTTGCGGGCTGGCTTGCGGGCGTTCGACGGAGAGCCATGATATGGTTCCCTACGCCGAGCTCCAGGTCACGACGAATTTCAGCTTCCTCCACGGCGGCTCGCATCCGGAGGAGCTGGTGCTGCGGGCGGCGGCGCTCGGCCTCACCGCGATCGCCGTCACCGACCGCAACACGCTGGCCGGCGTCGTGCGCGCGCATATCCAGGCCAAGGAGACGGGCCTCAAGGTCCTCGTCGGCGCGCGGCTCGATCTCTCCTGCGGCAACAGCCTGCTCTGCTTCCCGATCGACCGCGCCGCCTACGGCCGGCTCTCGCGCCTCTTGAGCCTCGGCCGCCGCCGCGCGCAGAAGGGCGAGTGCATTCTGCATCTCTCTGACCTCGCCGAATATGCCGAGGGGCAGATCGCAATCCCCCTCGCCCTGGGGCGAGGGGAAAGGGGTGAGGGGGAGGACCTTCACTCAGAGGAAAGGCCGTCCCCCTCACCCCCTGCCCCCGCTCCCCAGGGAGCGGGGGAATTCCTTGCGCACATCGCCCGCCTCTTCCCTGATCGCGCTTATCTCGGCGCGCAGTGCCTCTATCGCGGGGACGACGATGCGCGGCTCGCGGCGCTGGCGCGCTTGAGCGAAGAAACCGGGCTGCCGCTCGTCGCCACCAACGACGTGCACTATCACGCGCCGGAGCGCCGGCCGCTGCAGGACGTGCTCACCTGCATCCGCGAGCATTGTACGCTGGACGAGGCCGGGTTCCGCCTCTTCGCCAACGCCGAGCGGCACCTGAAATCGCCGGCGGCGATGGCCGCGCTGTTCCGCAATCACTGCGAAGCGGTGACGCGCACCGCCGAGATCGCCGAACGGATCCGCTTCTCGCTCGACGAGCTGCGCTACGAATATCCGGTCGAGCCGGTGCCCGAAGGGCGCACGGCGCAGCAGGAATTGGAGCGCCTCGCCTGGATCGGCGCCGGCGAGCGCTATCCGCGCGGCGTGCCGGAGAAGGTGAAGGCGGCGCTCGCGCACGAGCTGGCGCTGATCGCGCAACTCGACTACGCGCCCTATTTCCTCACCGTCCACGACATCGTGCGCGAGGCCAAGTCGCGCAACATCCTCTGCCAGGGGCGCGGCTCGGCAGCGAATTCGGCCGTCTGCTACGTGCTTGGCGTGACCGCGGTCGATCCCGGCCGCGTCGATCTCTTGTTCGAGCGCTTCGTCAGCGCCGAGAGGAAGGAGCCGCCCGACATCGACGTCGATTTCGAGCACGAGCGGCGCGAGGAGATCATCCAGTACGTCTACGACAAATACGGCCGCGACCGCGCCGGCCTCGCCGCCACCGTCATCTGCTACCGCGGGCGCAGCGCCATCCGCGAGGTCGGCAAGGCGCTCGGCCTCTCGCTCGATACCGTCGACCGCCTCGCCAAGAGCATCTGGGGCTGGGGGGAGGATGACACGCCCCTCTCCCCGGGGAGAGGGGAAAGGGGAGAGGGGGAGGACCTTGAAGCCGCTTCTGAGGCGGAGGATGAATCCGAACTGTCGAGGCACTCCCCCTCACCCCCTGCCCCCTCGCCCCAGGGCGAGGGGGAACGGATGCGCCTGGCTATTGCGCTCGCGAAGGAGCTGCACGGCTTCCCGCGGCATCTCTCGCAGCACGTCGGCGGGTTCGTCATCACCAAGAGCCGGCTCGACGAGGTGGTGCCGATCGAGAACGCGGCGATGGAGAACCGCACCGTCGTCGAATGGGACAAGGACGATCTCGACGCGCTCGGCATCCTGAAGATCGACGTGCTCGGCCTCGGCATGCTCACCTGCATCAGGAAGGGCTTCGAGCTGATCCGCGCGCATTGCGGCAAGAGCTACGATCTCGCGACCGTGCCGGCCGAGGACCCGGCGGTCTACGACATGCTGTGCAAGGCGGATTCGATCGGCGTGTTCCAGGTGGAGAGCCGCGCGCAGATGTCGATGCTGCCGCGCCTCGCGCCGCGGAAATTCTACGACCTCGTCATCGAGGTCGCGATCGTGCGCCCGGGCCCGATCCAGGGCGACATGGTGCATCCCTATCTCCGCCGGCGCGAAGGCATCGAAACCGTCACCTATCCGTCGAAGGACCTGGAAGACGTGCTGGGCAAGACGCTCGGCGTGCCGCTGTTCCAGGAGCAGGCGATGCGCATCGCGATCGTCGCCGCCGGCTTCACGCCGTCCGAGGCCGACAAGCTCCGCCGCGCCATGGCGACCTTCCGCCGAAGCGGCACGATCGGCTATTTCCGCGACAAGATGATCAAGGGCATGCTCGAGCGCGGCTACGAGCAGGATTTCGCCGAGCGCTGCTTCCAGCAGATCGAGGGCTTCGCCGAATACGGTTTTCCGGAGAGCCACGCCGCGAGCTTCGCGCTGCTCGTCTATGTCTCGGCGTGGATGAAGTGCCACTACCCGGCCGTGTTCGCGGCGGCCCTTCTCAACAGCCAGCCGATGGGCTTCTACGCGCCGGCGCAGATCGTGCGCGATGCGCGCGATCACGGCGTCGAGGTGCGTCCCGTCGATGTGAATTTGAGCGACTGGGACAACACGCTCGAGCCGGGGACGCATCGCATGGCGCTGCGCCTGGGCTTCCGCCAGGTGAAGGGACTGAACGAGGAGGCGCTGAAGCGGCTCGTCGTGGCGCGCGGCAACGGCTTTCCCGATCCGCGCTCGGTCTGGCGTCGCACGGGCCTGTCGCCCAAGGTGCTGGAGCGGCTGGCCGAAGCCGACGCCTTCGCGTCGATGGGCTTGACGCGCCGCGAGGCGCTCTGGGCCGTGCGCATCCTCGGCCCCGCGCCGCTTCCGCTCTTTGCCGCGGCGGGGGAGGACGAGCAGGCCAACGACCCCGCCGCCACGCTGCCGGCGATGACGCTTGGCGAGGAGATCGTCGAGGACTACACGGCGGTGCATCTATCGCTGCGGGCGCATCCGCTCGAATTGCTGCGCCCCGTGCTGGAGCGCCAACGCGTGACGCCCAACGCCGCGCTATCGACGATCGGCAACAACCAGCGCGTCACGGTGGCCGGCCTCGTCATCGTCCGCCAGCGGCCCGGCACGGCCAAGGGCGTCATCTTCATGACGTTCGAGGACGAAGCCGCCATCTGCAATATCATCGTCTGGCCGCACGTGTTCGAGCGCTACCGGCCGATCGTCATGGGCGCGCGGCTGATTCTTGCGAGAGGCAAGCTGCAGCGCGAAGGCCTCGTCACGCACATCGTCGCCGACCGGCTCGAGGACCTCTCGCCGCTGCTCGACACGCTCACCGCACGCGAGGAGCCGATGCCGGTCGATACCGCGCGCGCCGATCACGTGAAGCGCCCCGACCGCCCCGACCCGCGCGATCCGGAGAACCGGCGCAAGCCGCATTTGCTTTATCCGTCAAGGGACTTTCATTGAGGTGCTGCAGCACCGGCTAGCGCCGGCGCGCCCCATGCACCACCGATACAATTTCAATTGCGTCGCGCCGCACACGGTAAATCACAATGTAGGGCAAGCCGGGCACTACCATTTCACGCGTCCCAACCACCCTGCCCCGGCGGCCGGCAAACGGCACGCGCGCAAGCAAGTCCGCCAATCGCTCGACTCGATCGATCGTGCGGGCAGCCGCGGTCGGATTGTCACTTGCGATGTACCGGTATATCTCGGCCACGTCGCGGCCTGCTTGCGGCGTGTATCGTACTTTCACGAACGCGAGCGCCGGAACAGCCCTTCGACCTCGTCATCGCTGAGAAACGTTCCCGCATTCGCCTCGGCAAGGCCAACCTTGATCTTGGCCAACTGCTCTTCACTGAACTCGTAAGCTGCTGGCTCTTGCTCGGCGAGAATGAACAACAGCTCGGCAATCTCGTTCTGCCGCTCGGGCGGAAGCGATCTCAACTTTGCAACTGCGCGTTCGAGAAGATCAGTCATCGCGAACCTTGCCAAAAGCGACGCGATATTAGACGCGAAGGCGCGCACAGGCCAGCGTCGTCCGCATCATCCAAGCACGTCATCCCGACCGAAGCACGGCGCACTTGCGCCGTGCGAAGTGGAGGGATCGCGGTGCAGCGGTCACGCGCGTGTTCGCTGCGATCACTCCACGCCGCAGGCCTTCCCAGCCGCTCCGGTCGGGATACGGATGGGAAGACGGACCGCACTAGCTCTTGGGCGCTGCGAACGATGTGTCACGCTCGGTCACCACGCTCACGAACCGAGCGACGTAGTCGTCCGCGGGGCGTTCGAGAATCTCGCGCCCGCTGCCGACTTGCACCACGCGGCCCTCATTGAGGATCGCGATCCGGCCGTCGGCGCGGTCGCCCAAGCGCAGCGCCTCGTCGAGATCGTGGGTGATGAACACGATGGTCTTGCGGTAGCGGCGCTGGAGGCCGATGAGATGGTCCTGCATCTCGCGCCGGGTCAGCGGATCGAGCGCGCCGAACGGCTCGTCCATCAGCAGGATCTCGGTGCCGGCGGCGAGCGCGCGGGCGAGTCCGACGCGCTGGCGCATGCCACCCGAAAGCTCGGCTGGATAGCGCGCCTCTTGCCCTTCGAGCCCGGCGTCGGCGACCGCGGCCTTGGCGATCCGCTCGCGCTCTTGGCGCGCCATCCCGCGGATCTCGAGTCCGAACGCCACGTTCTCCAGCACCGAGCGGTGCGGCAGCAGCGCGAAACCCTGGAACACCATGCTCGCCTTCTCGCGGCGGAACGCCCGCAGCGCATCGGGCGCAAGCGCGGTCACGTCGGTGCCGTCGACGGTGATCGTGCCGGCGGTGGGTTCGATCAGGCGATTGACGAGCCGCACGAGCGTGGACTTGCCCGAGCCGGAGAGGCCCATCACCGCGAACACCTCGCCGCGCTCGACCGCGAGCGTCACCGCGTCGAGCGCCAACGTGTGGCCGCATTCGGCCAGCAGCGCGGCTTTCGAGAGCCCGGCGCGCACGCGCTCCAGCGCCTTCGCCGGCGCCGGACCGAAGATCTTGTAGACGCGCTCGAAGCGGATCAGCGGCATGCGCGCCGCGCTCATCGCACCGTCGCGGGCATCGCCCTCAAGCGCGCGCCGCCGGCCTGGCTCACGCGGTCGAGCACGATCGCGAGCACGACGACGGCAAGTCCGGCGAGCAGGCCCTGGCCGATGTCGAGGCGCTGGATGCCGAGCAGCACCTCCTCGCCGAGCCCGCGCGCCCCGATCATCGACGCGATCACGACCATCGAGAGCGCCATCATGATCGTCTGGTTGAGTCCTTGGAGAATGGCCGGCAGCGCCAGCGGGAGCTGCACCTTCACCAAGGCCTGGCCGCGGCTCGCGCCAAACGAACTTGCCGCCTCCACCGTCTCGCGGTCGACGAGGCGGATGCCGAGATCGGTCAACCGCACCAGCGGCACGACGGCGTAGATCACCGTCGCGAGCATCGCCGGCACCTTGCCGATGCCGAGCAGCATGATCACCGGAATGAGATAGACGAACACCGGCAAGGTCTGCATCACGTCGAGGATCGGCAGCATCGCCGCGCGCACGCGCCGGCTCTGCGACATCGCGATGCCGAGCGGCAGCCCGAACGCGACGCACAGCAGAATGGCCACGGTCATGATCGCGAGCGTCTGCATCGCATTGTCCCAGAGCCCGACGACGCCGATCGCGAACAATCCGGCCGCGGCCGCGAGCGCGAGAGGGATGCGCCGCGTGAGCGCCCAGGCCGCGGCGCCCGCCAGGACGAGAACCGCCCACCACGGAAGCTGGTCGCGCAGCAGGCCCTCGACCGCCACGAGGATGCGCAGCGGCACGAGCGCCGCCTCCTCGAGCGCGGGCCCGACGGCATCGCGGAAGACGCGGAACGCATCGTTGATGAAAGGGCCGATCTCGACGGTCAGGCTTTCCGGGAACATTGCTGTCTCCGCGCATACGCATCGTCATGCCGACCGAAGCGCCCGCCCTTGCGGGCGCGAAGTGGAGGCATCGTGCGGCAGCCGCCACGCGATCCCTCCACTGCGCGGCCGCGCGAAGGGCGCGGCCGCTTCGGTCGGGATGACGGCTGCGGGAGAGGCTGCCGCATCATTTGAGCGCGGCGCTCACCTTCTCGAACACCTCGGGCGGCACCCAAGCGCGCCACGTCTCCTTGTTGCCGCGCAGGAACGCAACCGCGGCGTCGCGCGGCTTCGAGCCCTTGTTGTCCTGGAGATAGAGCAGGCCCTGGCTCACGAGCCCCTCCGAGGTCCGATAGGCGGCGAGAAACGCGGCGGATTTCGGGGCCTCGGCGAGAAACCGGGTGTTGACGCCGACATAGACGGCGACCTTCGGATAAGCGACGGGCTTGGCCTTGGCGGGATCGGGCGCCTCGCGCAGCGCCACCCAGTCCTTCTCGTTGTAGGCGGGCTCTTCGAGCATGACGAGGTCGTATTTCGCCATCACCCAGGTCGGTCCCCAATAGTAGAAGAGGATCGGCTTCCCCTGCTCGTAGGCCGAGGCGATCGCGGCATCGAGCGCCGCACCGGAGCCCATGCGGAAATTCGTGTAGTCGCGCGCGAGCCCGTAGGCGGCGAGCTTCCTCGTATTCACCACCTCGCAGTTCCAGCCGAGGATGCAATTGTGGAAGCGCCCCTTGCCCGGCTCCTCGGGATCCCGGAACAGCGCCTTGTGCTTGGGCAGGTCGGCCACCGCGCGCAGCTCCGGCGCCATCGGCTTGATCCCGCGCTTGGCGTCGCCCTCGATCACGTAGCGCGGCACGAACCAGCCCTGCACCGCGTCGGGAAAGTTGACGCCGACCGCCTTCACCTTCCCTTCCTTCTCGGCCTCGTTCCACGGCTTCGTGACCTGGTCCTTCCAGATTTCCATCACGATATCGACGTCGCCGCGCGCGAGCGCCGTGAGGATCGGAATCGTCGAGCCCGGGATCGCGTCGGTCTTGCAGCCATAGCCCTGCTCGAGAATGAAGCGGGCGACCGCGGTATGGAACCGGTTGCTGTCCCAATCCATGTCGCCGAACACGATCGGGCGGCCGACATCGCAGGCCGCGGAGGCGCCGCCGGCGCCGGCGAGCGCCAAGGCGGCGGCGAACAGGAGTGTCTTGGCTTTGAGCATGATGTTCCTCACCCGCTGGAGAACGGAGGCGACCGGCTCTTACGGCAGGCGCGGCGCCAGATTAGCGTCACCCCGCGCCCGCTGCACACCGCATTTCGCCCCCTGCCGAATACGCCCTGAGCCGAAGAAAGGTCCGGCGCTGGGGCTTCCGATTTCCTCGCCGCGAAACCTCCTCTAGTGTGCAGGCCGGTTTCGAGGCCTGCCCCATCTCCATGAACATCCCGGCGGCGCGTCACGACCCCTACGCCGCGCTGCGTGTGGGCGAAATCCGGCTGATGCTTGCGGCCTCGGGCTTGGCGGGCCTCGCTAATCGTGCGCTCGCGGTCGTCGTCGGCTACCAGGTCTACGCGCTCACCAAGAGCCCGCTGATGATCGGCATCTTGGGGCTGGTCGAGGCGATTCCCGCGATCGCGCTCTCGCTCTATGGAGGCCACGTCGCCGACCGCGCCGACCGGCGCGCCATCATCCTTTCCACCCGCACGGTCTCGTTTTGCTGCGCGGTCGCATTCGCGCTGATCTCGCTCGAGAGCCAGGCGGCTTCGGTGATCGCGCTGTTCGCGGTGGTGTTCGCCGCGGGGATCGCGCGCGGGTTCCACGATCCGGCGGCCATCGCGTTCGAGGCTCAGGTGGTGCCGCAGCATCTGACGCTCAACGCCTCGAGCTGGTTCAGCACGGTGTGGCAGGGCACGGCGATCCTGGGACCGGCGTTGGGCGGCATCGCCTACGACCTCGCCGGCCCCGTGATGACCTATGCCGGCATGGCCGTGCTGCACGCCGGGTCCGCGCTCGCCACCGCCGCCATCGCGAAAAAGCCGAGGCCGGTGCCGCCCGAGGGCGAATCGATCTTCCGCAGCATCGGCGTCGGCGTCCGTTTCGTGTTCGGCAATCAGATCCTGGTCGCATCGATGGCGCTCGACCTGTTCGCCGTGCTGTTCGGCGGCGTGGTCGCGCTGATCCCGGTTTTCGCCGACGTCGTACTCAAGATCGGCGCCGCCGGCGTCGGCATCCTGAACGCCGCACCCGCGGCCGGCGGCATTCTCATCATGCTCTGGTCCACCCGGCACCCGCCGATCCGCCACGCCGGGCGCAACCTCATTCTCTGCGTCGCCGGATTCGGCGTCAGCGTCATCGTGTTCGCGCTCTCGACGAACTTCTACCTCTCGCTGGCGGCGCTGGCGTTGAGTGGCGTGTTCGACGGGATCAGCGTCGTGATCCGGCGCGCGATCCTGCGCCTCAACTCGCCCGAGCACATGCGCGGGCGTATCGCGGCGGTGAACATGATCTTCATCAGCGCCTCCAACGAGCTCGGCGCGTTCCAGAGCGGCATGGCCGCGGCCGCGTTCGGGACCGTGCGTTACGTCTGGCTCGGCGGCCTCGTGACCATCCTTATCGCCGCCAGTGCTTCCGCCTTCGCGCCCAAGCTGCGGCGGATCCACCTCGGCGCCGGCGCGGCGCTGCCGGAGGCTCCCGTGCGCCGCGCGCCGAGCCCGGCCGATTGACCTCTGCGCCGAGGGGCGCCGGGCGCGCATCATTCGTCGCTGCGCAGCGTGGTGACGATCTCGTTGCGCCGTTCGAGCGTCTGGTGCACCGGGCATTTGTTGGCGATCTCGAGCAGGCGCTTGCGCTGTTCGCCGCTGAGCTCGCCCGTCAATTCGATCTCGCGCTCGATGCGGTCGATTTTCCCTGGATTCGTCTCGCACCCGGCGCTGTCGGCGGCGTGGACCTTGGATTGACGCAGCCGCACCGTGACCTGCCTCAACGACCAGGCCTTGCGCGCGGCGTACATGCGCAGCGTCATCGACGTGCAGGCGCCGAGCGCCGCCATCAAGAGGCCGTAGGGATCGGGGCCGGTGTCGAGGCCGCCCGCCTCCACCGGCTCGTCGGCCGTCAAGCGATGCTTGCCGTCATAGACCACCTGGGCATAGCGGCCGAAGCCCACTTCGGCCACCACCACCTCGCCCGGGGCCGGCGCTTTGCCGAAGGGTATCAATTCTCCGGCCGTCTTGCTCATGGCATTTCCTTTCACTGGTTACGAAAACAGTATCACCACAAAGCGGCGCTTGCATGCGCGGCATCGTTTTCCTCGACACTCTAGCGCCGCGATGCTAAGCGAATCGCTCAACTGCCTCGGATTGTCTCGATGAGCGAGATCACCAGCGTCGCGCCGGCGGCCCCGTCCAAGCCGCGCCAGCTCCGCCGCCGCAGCGAAATCATGGATGCCGCCGCCGCAGTTTTCGCGAAGAGGGGCTATCACGCCGCCACCACGCGCGACATTGCCGACAGCCTCGGCATGCAGCCCGGCAGCCTCTATTACTATTTCGAGTCCAAGGAGGCGGCGCTCGCCGAGATCTGCCGCATCGGCGGCTCGGAGTTCGGCGACCACATCGAGGCGATCCTCTCGGCCGGCCTGCCGACGCGCGAGCTGATCCGCTCGGCGATCGGCAACCACCTGCAGGGCGACCGCCGCCACTACGTCACCTGCTTCGCGCACAATCGCCGCTTCCTGCCGGCGGACGTGGTGCCGGAGATGAACCGGCTCGCGCGCCGCTACGCCAGGCTCTGGGAGGAAATCTTCCGCCGCGGCATCGAGCGCGGCGAGGTGCCGGCCGCGCTCGATTGCCGCCTCGCCGCCACCGCGGCGGTGGCGCTCTGCAACGGCGCCGTGCCCTATCTAGAGCCCAAGGCGCCGGGGGAGATTGCGGCGTTCGTCGATGGGCTCGCGGCGCTGTTCATGACCGGCGCGCTGCGCTCGTGACGCGGGCGGTCGCGACCGGATCGGCGGACCTCACGCGCGACGACGTCGAGGTCGTCGAGAAAGCCACCGTCTACAAAGGCCGCTTCCAGATCGACCGCTACCGCCTGCGCCACAAGAAGCACGACGGCTGCTGGAGCGAAGCGTTCGTCCGCGAGGTGTTCGAGCGCGGCCAGGCCGCGGCGGTGCTGCCCTACGATCCGGTGCTCGACCGCGTCGTGCTGCTCGAGCAGTTCCGGCCGGGCGCCTACGCGGCCGGGCGCCATCCCTGGCTCATCGAGATCGTGGCCGGCATCATCGACCCCGGCGAGACCGCCGAAGAGGTCGTGCGGCGCGAGGCCTGGGAGGAAGCGCATGTCGAGCTCGGCGCCATCGAGCGCGTCGCGAGCTTCCTGATGACGCCGGGCGCCTGCTCGGAGGCGGTCGAGTTCTATGTCGGCCGCGCCGATTCGCGCGGCGCCGCCGGCGTCCACGGCCTCGCGCACGAGCACGAGGATATCCGCGTCTTCACGGCCTCGGCCGACGAGGCGGCGGCGCTGCTCGCCGCGGGCAGGATCGAGAACGCGCTCGCGATCATCGCCATCCAGTGGCTGCTGCTCAACCGCATGCAGCTCAGGGACAGGTGGGGCGCGCTCCGGCGCTGACGGGCTGCGCTTGATCGCGCCAGGCCGCGCCGATACGTTGCTTTTTTCCTCCCGCGCGCCATCTCTCGGCCATGCAGATTCGTGACGGCTTCGTTTCCATCATCGGCGACACGCCGCTCATCAAGCTCAACGGTCCGTCCGCGCGCACCGGCTGCACGATCCTGGGCAAGGCCGAGTTCCTGAACCCCGGCCAGTCGGTGAAGGACCGCGCCGCGCTCGCCATCATCGAGGACGCCGAGAAAAAGGGCCAGCTCAGGAAGGGCGGCGTCATCGTCGAGGGCACGGCGGGCAACACCGGCATCGGCTTGGCACTCGTCGGCAATGCGCGCGGCTACCGCACCGTCATCGTCATTCCCGAGACGCAGTCGCAGGAGAAGAAGGACATGCTGCGCCTCTGCGGCGCGGAGCTGATCGAAGTGCCGGCGGTGCCCTACAAGGACCCCGGCAACTATGTCCACGTCTCCGAGCGCAAGGCCAAGGAGCTCGCGGCCAAGGAGCCCAACGGTGCCATCTGGGCGAACCAGTTCGACAACGTCGCCAACCGCGACGGCCACTATCGCACCACCGGCCCCGAGATCTGGGAGCAGACGGGCGGGCGGGTCGACGGCTTCGTCTGCGCGGTCGGCACCGGCGGCACGCTCGCCGGCGTCGCCGACGCGCTGCGCGAACGCAGGAAGGACGTGAAGATCGCGATCGCCGATCCGCTCGGCGCGGCGCTCTTCAGCTACTACACCAGCGGGACGCTGAAGGCCGAAGGCAGCTCGATCACCGAAGGCATCGGCCAGGGCCGCATCACCCGGAACCTCGACGGCTTCAAGCCCGATTTCTCCTATCAGATCCCCGACGACGAGGCGCTGCCGTTCATCTTCGACCTCTTGATGAAGGAGGGCCTCTGCTTGGGCGGCTCGACCGGCATCAACGTGGCCGGCGCCATGCGCCTCGCGCGCGATTTGGGGCCCGGCAAGACGATCGTCACGATCCTCGCCGACTACGGCAACCGCTATCAGAGCAAGCTGTTCAACCCCGCGTTCCTCCGCTCCAAGAACCTGCCGGTGCCGCGATGGCTCGACCGATGACCGGCACGCCGGGCGGCCGCGCGCGGCCCGAGGCGCTCGTCTCGACCGAGTGGCTGGCCGCGCGCTTGGGCGCGCCCGACATCCGCGTCGTCGACGGCTCGTGGTACCTGCCGGCGATGAAGCGCGACCCCAAGGCCGAGTTCCTCGCCGAGCACATCCCGGGCGCCGTCTATTTCGACATCGACGAGATCGCCGACACGAGTTCGCCGCTCCCCCACATGCTGCCGAGCCCGGAAAAATTCGCCTCGCGCGCCAAGAAGCTGGGACTCGGCGACGGCAACCGCATCGTCGTCTACGACGGGCCCGGCCTGTTCAGTGCGGCGCGCGTCTGGTGGATGTTCCGCGTGTTCGGCCACGAGGACGTGGCGGTGCTCGACGGCGGCCTCAAGAAATGGAAGGCGGAAGGGCGCCCGCTCGAAAGCGGCCCGCCGCGCCCCCGCGAGCGGCATTTCACCGCGCGCGTGAACTCGCTGCTGGTGCGCGAGCTCGACGACGTCAGGCGCAACATCGAGACCCAGCGCGAGCAGGTGATCGACGCGCGCTCGCCGGGCCGCTTCCATGCGCGCGAGCCCGAGCCGCGCCAGGGCCTGCGCGGCGGGCACATCCCCGGCGCCACGAACCTGCCCTACGGCGAGATGACCGACCCCGCGACCGGGACGCTGCTGCCCGCCGATGCGATCGAGGCGAAGTTCCGCGCGGCCGGCATCGATCCGGACAGGCCGATCGTCGCCAGCTGCGGCTCCGGCGTCTCGGCCTGCGCGCTGGCGCTCGGCCTCCACCTCATCGGCGCGCGCCAGGTCGCGGTCTACGACGGCTCCTGGACCGAATGGGGCGGCCGCCCCGACACGCCGATCGAAACGTGATGGGCTTTTCAACCTCGTCATCCTGGGGCTGAGCGCAGGGCGACGGCTGCCCTCACTTCCCATTTCGCTGCAAGGGCAGCGAAATGGGCCCCTTCTCTCCCGGAGGGAGAGAGATAGAGAGGGCGCCGCTTTTTTTCTTTTCTCTCCCTCGGGGAGAGAAGGGGCCCAAGCAACGCCACCGGCGTTGCTTGGGAAGTGAGGGCACGGCGCCGCACTTCGCTCAGGATGACGAATGAGGGAAAGCGCGCTAATGCATGACCTGACCATTCGCCCTTACGCTCCCGCCGATTTCGACGCCGTCGTGGCGCTGTGGACCGATTGCGGCCTGACGCGGCCGTGGAACGACCCGGCCGACGACATCGCGCTGTGCCTCTCCTCGAGCCACGGCGCCGTGCTGGTCGGCGAGCTGCCGATCGCGGGCGGAAAGATCGCCGCCACGGTCATGGTCGGCCATGACGGGCACCGCGGCTGGGTCTACTACCTCGCGGTCGGCCGCGCGCACGAGCGCCGCGGCCATGGCCGCGCGATGATGGCCGCCGCCGAGCGCTGGCTCGCCGAGCGTGGCGTGCCGAAGCTCCAGCTCATGCTGCGCGCCGAGAACGGCGCGGCGGCCGCGTTCTACCGGAAGCTCGGCTATCGCGACGGCGGCACGCGCGTGTTCGAGCGCTGGCTCACGACGCCGAAGCGCCCGAAGGCCGCGCCCGGCCGGATCGAGACCGTCATCACCTATCTCGAGATGAAGGCGCCGCCCCCGCCGCGCCCGCCGCATCAGCCGCGCCGCCAGCTGGCGCTGCTGCGCCTCGCCGAGCCCTCGACGGCGTTCTACCGCTATCTCTACGGCACGGTGGGCGAGCCCTGGTTCTGGTACGAGCGCCGCGCGATCTCCGACGACGAGCTCGCGCGCTTGATCCGCGCCGCCGGCATCGAGATCTCCGTGCTCTACGCCGACGGCGAGCCGGCCGGCTATATCGAGATGGACTATCGCGACAAGGCCGACGTGAGCCTGGCCTATTTCGGGATCGTGCCGCATTTGATCGGGCACGGGCTCGGCGGGTTCCTCTTGGGGCGCGGCATCGAGGAGGCCTGGCGGCGGGGCGCGCGCCGGCTTGCCGTCTACACGTGCACGCTCGACCATCCGCGCGCGCTTGCCCTCTACCAAAAAGCCGGGTTCGTGCCGTATAAGCAGGAGACGAAGGTGATCGACGACCCGCGCGCGCTGGGGCTGATCCCGGCTTGGGTGCCGCTGCCGCCCTCCGCCCGGCTCGAAGCACCGGATCGAGATCGAGGCAACACGCCAGGGAGAATGCGATGAAGGGCCTGCTCTTGAAGCTGCTGATCGGCGCCGCGCTGATGGGCGCGGTCTCGGCCTGCAACACCGTCGCCGGCGTCGGCGAAGACGTGAGCGCCGCCGGCCGCGGCATCACGCGCGGCGCCGAGACGACGAAGCAGAGGATGTAGCGCGCGGCCGGCGGCGCGCGCCGCGGCGCAGTCAGCTTTCTCTTTGCTTTTGGGCCAAGGCCGCTCGGTCAACTGGGCCGGCTGTGGATGTGCATGCCATCAAGGTTGCCGGCGCTAGCTTTGCCCGTTCAGCCTTCGAGCTGTTTCGCAAACTCGGACGTTCTCTTCGCAGCAGTCGCTTCCTCGCTACTGTCCCATTTTGCGACCTTCGCGACAAAGTCCTCGTCGCCCAGGCCTGTCATCCCTAAGTCCTTGTCCTCGGTGACCTGAATAAGCAGTGGGAATCTCACTCCCTGACCGCTCACAATACCCTGACCCGGTCCGAAGCCCGGCAATAGACGGCTATCAGCGCGCGTTAGATTCTCCATCACTTTCTCAACAACGGCCTGGTCCCTCGGATTTACCAATCGCCCGCAACTTCATCTCTCCGTCCTCGCCCCTGTCGGCTCAGGCGGCAAGTCCCGCGATCCGCCCCCGCGCGCGGGCGCGGCGCTTGACCACGATGTCGATGTCGCGACCGAGCGCGCTCAGGAAGCCGAGCAGCCGCTCGACCGAGAAGCCGTCGAGGCGGCAGTTGGAGAGCGCCGACACCTTCGGCTGATTGATTCCGAGCAGCGCCGCCGCGGCGGATTGCGTCGCGGCGCGTTCGGCCAGCGCGGCGTTGATCGCCTGGGCGAGCCGCAGCTTCGTGCGCCGCTCGGGCGCGTCGGCGAAGCCCAAATCCTTGAACACATCGCCGCTGCCGCGCGCTACTTTGGCCAAACAGAACATCCCCGCCAAATCGGCACACCGAACGATGTCAGCCTGCCTTGGCTCTAGCCTTACGTCCATTGCTGCGGGTCGCTCCTTTCGTCTTTCGGGCGGCGATCCGCGCTTTCACCTGTTCCAGGGTATAGACAGGCTTCCCGCGGTCCTCCTCGCGAGCCCTGGCGAGCAGCAGGCTGTCGTAAAGATCCTCGATGGCTTCCTGCATGCGCTTGTATTCCGCATACGGGAGCACGACGAAGGCCGGCTTACCGTCCTGCTTCAAGATTTTGGGTCTGATCTGCATCTCTTGCTCCGTCGTCTGCCCACTATAGCGGTAAACGTCCTTGCGATGTGCGATCCGTGTCACGACGATGTCTTTGCCGTCGCGGCGGAACAGCGCTCGATATTGGCCGACCCGCAGGCGATAATCGGCGCCGCCTTTCAGCTTCTTGACGTCGCTCGGCGCGCCGGCCGTCATCGCCTCGAGCCGGGCGACGATCCGGGCAGCTTCCCCGGTGCGAAGCCCATCGAGCGTGGAAAATCCTTCCGGCAGCAGGCTTGACAATTTTCCTGTTTTGTTCTATCCAGCGCGAGCCTCAAATTGAGGCTCGGTTGTCCGCTGCTTCGTGTTCGCGGCCGACCGCGCTGTTTGGACAATGTGCATCGGTCTCTTCTCCGGCAGGGCCGGCGGCCCTGCCCTCGCCTCCTTGCCTGCGCGCCCGGTCATGGCCGATGGGCAAAGCCAATGAAAGCCAAGAAAAGCCAACTTGGCGGCTCCGAAAAAGCCAACAAAAGCCAACCGCAAACAGGGCCAAAAGCCAAGGAAAGCCAACCAAAGCCAAGGAAAGCCAAGGGGTAATTTTTCCCCACGCCACGAGTTTTGAGATGGCGTCGGACCCTTCCCCCGTCGCCGTTGACGCGGCGGCTCAGGCGTCTCGGCTGTCTCGCGCAAAATCAGCGGCTTGTGCCTTCGGCCTGCGAGCCAACCTCTGCTCGAGCGCAGTTGTAGGTGCGGATGTAGGTGAAAGTAGGTGAAAGTAGGTGATTTGAGGGGGAGGGCTTCCCGTCCTGTTCGCGCTTGTCGACGCGAAGCCTCTCCGCATGTTGACGAATGTTCACGTTTGTTGACGTTTGTTGACGTTTCGCACCCCCCCGCCTCTCGCCAAGGGCCGGGGTGGCGTTGCGAGCCGCTTCCGCAGAAACGCGCCAAGCGCGCCTCTGGCCGAAGCTCCGCGACGCCGCCCAGTGGCGGGCTTACGGCCGAAGCCGAGCGTCGCCTTTGGCGAGCGCGCTTCGGCGGAAGTTCGGCTCAGCCGAACGACCTCAATGCCCCAGGATCTGCGACAGGAACAGCTTGGTCCGGTCCGATTTGGGGTTGTTGAAGAATTCGTGGGGCGCGTTCTCCTCGACGATCTTGCCTTCGTCCATGAAGATCACGCGGTCGGCGACGCTCTTGGCGAAACCCATCTCGTGCGTCACCACGAGCATGGTCATGCCCTCGCGCGCGAGGTCGATCATCACGTCGAGCACCTCCTTGATCATCTCGGGGTCGAGCGCCGAGGTGGGCTCGTCGAACAGCATGACCTTGGGGTTCATGCACAGCGAGCGCGCGATCGCCACGCGCTGCTGCTGCCCGCCCGAGAGCTGGCCCGGGTATTTCAGCGCCTGCTCGGCGATGCGCACGCGCTTCAGCATGTGCATCGCGCGCTCCTCGGCCTCGGCCTTGGGCAGCTTCCTGACCCAGACCGGCGCCAGCGCCAGGTTCTCGAGCACGGTCATGTGCGGGAACAGGTTGAAGTGCTGGAACACCATGCCGACTTCGCGGCGGATCTGCTCGATGTGCTTCAAGTCGTTGGTGAGCTCGACGCCGTCGACGACGATCTGCCCGCGCTGATGCTCCTCGAGCCGGTTGATGCAGCGGATCAAGGTCGACTTGCCCGAGCCCGACGGCCCGCAGATGACGATCTTCTCGCCCGGGCGGACGCTCAGGTTGATGTCCTTCAGCACGTGGAACTGGCCGTACCACTTGTTCACGCCATGCATGGCGATGATCCATTCCATGGCCCCCTCCTAGCGGCGCTTGCGCCGGCCGGTCTCGAACTGGCGCTCGAGATACTGGCTGTATTGCGACATGAAGAAGCAGAACACGAAGTAGATGAGCGCCGCGAAGGTGTAGCCCTCGGCGTAGAACGCGCGCCAGTTCACGTCGGCGATTGCCATGTCCTTGGTCGCGAGCAGCAGGTCGGCGAGGCTCACGATGCTGACCAGCGAGGTGTCCTTGAACAGGCCGATGAACGTGTTGACGATCGGCGGGATGACGAGCGTGATCGCCTGCGGCAGCACGATCTTGCCCATCTTCTGCCAGTACGAGAGGCCGAGCGCGTCGGCGGCCTCGAACTGGCCGCGCGGGATCGCCTGCAAGCCGCCGCGGATCACCTCGGCGAGATAGGCGGCCGAGAAGCCGATGATCGCCACCTGCGCGCGCAAGAGGTCGTTGATCTCGACGCCGCGCGGCAGGAACAGCGGCAGCAGGAACGAGGCCACGAACAAGAGGCTGATCAGCGGCACGCCGCGGATCAGCTCGATGTAGCCGATGCAGAACATGCGGATCAGCGGCATCTTCGAGCGCCGGCCGAGCGCCAAGAGGATCGCGATCGGGAACGCCACGATGATGCCGACGATCGAGAGCAAGAGCGTCAGCGGCAGCCCGCCCCAGAGCGAGGTGGGGACGAAGGAGAGGCCGGTCGGGATTCCGAGGCCGAACGCGCTGAGCCCGCCGAGCCCCGCCTCGATCTGGAACAGCTCCTTCAGGAGCGCGTCGAGCACGCGCAGGATCGAGTTGCCGACCAGTGCCAAGGCGCCGAACAGCGCCGCGAGCCAGAGGAACAGGCTGCGCGCGTTGCCGCCGGCATTGGCGCGCGTGAAGCCGAACGCCGCGGCGGCGACGGCGCCGATCACGGCCGCCGTGCGGTAGCTGACCGGAATGTCGCCGCCCCACATGACGAGGAAGAACGCGACGAGGCCGCCCGCCCAGACGAGGCCGATCCACGGCCGCCAGAAGCGGCGGAAGCAGCTCACGAGCACGAGCGTGATGAGGAAGCCCATGCCGAGCAGCGGGCGCCACTGCTCGTCGTAGGGATAACGGCCGAACAGGATCACGCGGTGCTTCTCGCGGATCATCGCCCAGCAGGCGCCGTTCGCGGCGCGGCATTGCTCGGGCGTCGCCTCCGACCAGGTCGCGTCGAGGAACAGCCAGCTGATCGCCGGCGGGAGGATCAGGATCAGCAGGTAGGCGCAGAGGATCGTCAGCAGCGTGTTCCAGACGGTGCTGAACAGGTTCTTGCGCATCCAGCCCAGGAAGCCGGTCGTGGCCGGCGGCGGGCCCAACGCGGCGCGTTCGGCGGCGGTGTCGGAAACGGCCACGTCAGCGCTCCTTGAGCGCGATGCGTTTGTTGTACATGTTCATCGCCAGCGAGATGCTGAGGCTGATCGTGAGATAGACAGCCATGATCAAGAGGATCGCCTCGAGCGCGCGACTGGTCTGGTTCATCGTGATCATCTCGATCGCGACGACGTCGGGATAGCCGACCGCCACCGCCAGCGACGAGTTCTTGACGAGGTTCAGATACTGGCTCGTCGTCGGCGGGATGATCACGCGCAGCGCCTGCGGCAGCAGCACGAGGCGCAGCGTCCGCCCGCGGGTCAAGCCGAGCGCGCTCGCGGCCTCGGTTTGGCCGTAGCTCACGGCGAGGATGCCGCTCCGGACGATCTCGGCGATGAACGCGGCGGTGTAGATCACGAGGCCGGTCAGGATCGTGAGGAACTCGGGTGCCACGGCGCCGCCGCCGATGAAGCGGAAGCGGGTCTTGGTGGCGATGTCGAACTCGGCCGGCGCGCCCATGACGAGGAACACCGCCAGCGCCGGCAGGAAGAGAATGCCGAGGCTCGGCAGGAGCCGCGGCGGCGAGACGCCGGTCGCGTCCTGGCGGCGCTTGGCCCAGTAGTTATAGCCGACCATCGCCGCGAACGATGCGAGCAGCACGGCGCCCGCCGCGTAGTGCGCCGCCTCGAGCTTCAACAGCGGAAACATCAGGCCGCTCTTGCTCAGGAAGAACCCGCCGCCGATCACGATCGGATCGAGCTGGTCGGGCAGCGTGCGCGTGACGAACGCGTAGAGCAGGATGAGCTGCAGCAGCAGCGGGATGTTGCGGACGGCCTCGACATAGACCGAGGCGAGCCGCGAGATCAGCCAGTTGTTGGAAAGCCGCGCGATGCCGATGAACGTGCCGAGGATCGTCGCGAAGATGATTCCGAGAACGCCGACGCGCAGCGTGTTGAGGATGCCGACGAGATAGGCCTTGCCGAAGGTGTCGTCGGGATCCCAGTCGAGGACCGAATCGCTGATCGGGATGCCCGAGCGGGACGGCAGGAAGTCGAAGCCGCTCTTCAAGCCGCGGGCGCGCAGGTTCTCGACCGTGTTGCCGACCAGGAGCCAGACGGCGCCGACGAGGATCGCGAGGAAGACCATCTGGTAGAAGATCGCGCGCACGCGCCGGTCGTTCCACCAGGCGCCGGTCGCCGGTGCGCGCGAAAGCGCCGGATTTGGTGCGGCCACCGCGCGGATCCCGCGCTTGCGGGCCCCGGAAGCGAGACCGCCGCCCCGAACGCGCCGGGGCGGCGGCTCGCCCGCCTCAGCGGATGGGCGGCGCGTACTGCAGCCCGCCCTTGCTCCAGAGCGCGTTGAGGCCGCGCTCGAGCTTGAGCGGCGTCTTGGGGCCGACACTGCGCTCGTAGATGTCGGCGTAGTTGCCGACCTGCTTGACGACCTGGTAGGCCCAATCGGCCTTCAGGCCGAGCAGCTTGCCCATGTCGTTCTTCTCGTCGACGCCGAGCAGGCGTTTGACGGCCGGGTTGGCCGAGCCTTTCATCTGGTCGACGTTGGCGCGGTCGACGCCGTATTCCTCGGCCTCCACCATCGCGTAGACCACCCACTTCACGATCGCGAACAGCTCCTCGTCGCCGCGGCGCACGGCCGGGCCGAGCGGTTCCTTCGAGATGAGCTCGGGCAGGATCACGTAGTCCTCGGGGTTCTTGGCATCCTTGGACCGCGTCGAGGCGAGGCCCGAGGCGTCGGTGGTGTAGGCCTGGCAGCGTCCGGCGAAGAAGGCCGAGGTCGCCTCCTCGATCTTCTCGAACACGATCGCCTTGGCCTTTTCCATCTTGTTGGCGCGCAGGAAGTCGGTGAGGTTGAGCTCGGTCGTGGTGCCCGACTGCACGCAGATCTCGGCGCCGTCGAGTTCCTTGGCGCTCTTCACGCCGAGCTTCTTGGCCACCATGAAGCCCTGGCCGTCGTAGAACGTGACGCCGGTGAAGACCATGCCCTGCGCGGCGTCGCGGGTCAGCGTCCACGTGGTGTTGCGCGAGAGGACGTCCACCTCGCCCGACTGGAGGGCGGTGAAGCGCACGGCAGCGCTGGTCGGCTTGAACTGCACCTTGTTGGCGTCGCCGAAGATCGCCGCCGCGATGGCGCGGCAGACGTCGACGTCGATGCCGGTCCAGCGGCCCTGGCTATCGGCGATCGAGAAGCCGGCGAGGCCCGTGTTGACGCCGCAGACCAGCGAGCCGCGCTTTCGGATGTTGTCGAGGTCCTTGCCGGCGAGGGCCGGACCCGCGGCGAGAGCGGCGGCGACCAAGGTCGCGGCCGCGATTGCAAGCTGTTTCATGATTTCTCCCATGCTCCTCTCAATTGCCGAGCGGAAACCGCGAGCGGCGGCCCGACGGTCCTGTTTTCGAGGCGGTTCGGTCGTCCCTCACGAAGGCAAAGGCCGCCTCCTATGGGATGTATAAAAGCGGGATAATGCCTTCGGCGCAAGCGCGAGGCAGCGGCATCGGCGCCGGGTGGCGCGCTGCGCCCGGCCGTGACATGATGCCTTTTTCCGCGCAATTACCGCATCGCCACGGACATGAAGCCCTCGACGACCCTGGTCTCCGCCGGCCGAGATCCGCGCAGCCATGCGGGCGCCGTCAACGTGCCCGCCTTCCGCGCCTCCACGATTACCGCTCCCGACCTTGCCGCCTGGGAGGCGTCGCGCCAGCGACGTTTCGAGAAGGATGCGGTGGTCTACGGCCGCTGGGGCACGCCGAGCTCGCAGGCGCTCGAGGACGCCGTCGCCGCCATCGAAGGCGCGGATCGCGTGGTGACGCTGTCCTCCGGCATGGCGGCCTGCGCCAGCGCGATCCTCGCATGCGTGAAGGCCGGCGATCACCTGCTGCTTCCCGACAACGTCTACCAGCCGGTGCGCCACTTCGCCGACGGCTTTCTCAAGGATTTCGGGGTCGAGGCGACCTTCTACGATCCGCTCGTGGGCGCCGGCATCGCGAAGCTCATCAGGGCGCACACGCGCCTCCTTTATCTCGAGGCGCCGGGCTCGCAGACGCTGGAAATGCCCGATACGCGCGCGCTCGTGGCCGAGGCCAAGGCGCGCGGAATCCGCACCGCCATCGACAACACCTGGGGCACACCGCTGCTGTTCCGCCCGCTCGATCACGGCATCGACCTTTCGGTCAACGCCGCCACCAAGTATCTCGTCGGCCATTCCGACGCGATGCTGGGCACGATCGCGATGCGCGCGGCGCTGTTCGAGCGGGTCAAGACCGTGGCCACCGCCCATCTCGGGAATTGCGCGGGCTCGGAGGAAGTCTATCTCGGCCTGCGCGGCATGCGGACCATGGCCGTTCGCCTGAAGCGCCAGGGCGAGAGCGCGTTCGCCGTCGCGCGCTGGTTCCAGTCCCAGGCCGAGATCGAGCGCGTGCTCTACCCCGCCCTCCCGGAGGATCCGGGCCATGCCATCTGGAAGCGCGACTTCGCTGGCGCGTCGGGGCTCTTCTCGGTGATCTTCAAGCCCTGCGACAAGGCCGCGCTCGCGCGCTTCGTCGACGGCCTCGAGCATTTCGCCATCGGCGCCAGCTTCGGCGGCTACGAGAGCCTCGTGCTGCCGTTCGATCCGAGCCACTACCGGACGGCGACCAAATGGGAAGCAAAGGGACCTTGCCTGCGCTTCCATATCGGGCTCGAAGACGTGGACGATCTCATCCAGGACCTCGAGCGCGCCGTTGCGCGCCTGCGCGCCGCGGCCTGAGCGTGGTGGCGGAACAGGGCCATGACCACATCCGCGGACGCGGCGCTCGCGGCGATCCGGTTCGATGGCGAGGGCCTCGTCCCGGCCATCGCCCAGCAGCACGACACGGGCGAGGTGCTGATGATGGCCTGGATGAACGCAGAGGCGGTGCGCGAGACGCTTTCGACCGGGCGCGTCTGCTATTGGTCGCGCTCGCGCCGCGCGCTGTGGCGCAAGGGCGAGACCTCCGGCCAGGTGCAGCGCCTCGTCGATCTTCGCATCGATTGCGACGGCGACACGCTGCTGCTGCTGGTGGACCAGACCGGCGTCGCCTGCCACACCGGCAAGCGGCGCTGCTTCTTTCGCCGTGCGGGCGCGGCCGGTCTGGACGAAGTGCCCATGAGCGCAGTCGACCCGGAGGCGCTCTACGGCAAGGCGCGCAGGTGAACCTGCCCCTCGACACGCTTCAGGAATCGCCTTAAGCGGGCGGCTGCAGCAGGGGTGAAGAGGCGCAAGGGGTACGGCAATTCATGAGCTGGACGAATTTCGCACTGGCCGAAGTGCGCGAGATCGGCGAAGGCCACCGTGCCCTCTACAGCAAGACCCGCATACCCAAGGACAGCGTGATCGCCGTGCTCGACGGCCGCGCCGTGGTGCTGGACATGAAGCCCGACGGCAAGATCGATTACGGCAGGGAGGACCCCAACCTCCTCGTCCACCTCGCCGTCAGCGACGGGAAGTTCTACGGCATCGCGCCGATCCGCTATGACGAAGTGACCGGCGCCGACTACATGAACCACTCGTGCAAGCCGAATTGCTACGTCGAGCGCATGCTGGTGATCCGCGCGGCCGAGGACATCGCGCCGGGCGCCGAACTCACTTGGGACTACCGCGTCAGCGACCTCGTGCCCCAGGGCCAGCCCTGCTGGTGCGCCGAGCCGAAATGCTTGCTGTAGATGTCTCGGGTTAGAACAGATCGCGCTTTCGTCGCTGCGTCCTGTCCCGCCCGGCGAGTCCGGGCAAAAGGACGTGCGCTACCTCGACATCCACGAAAACGACCAGCTCGACGAAGCTGAATTCGCCGCTTGGGTGAAGCGAGCCAGCCAATTGCCCGGCGAACGAATGTGAGCGGCCCGCGCGAGGTGGATGCGTGGCATGAGCGGACGCCAAGTCCTCAGCCGGCAAGTGCTGAAACCGTCTGCACGAAGGAGATACGGCGATGGAACTGATGCCCCAACTGGCCTTCAATGGAAAGTGTCGCGAAGCCTTTGAGCACTACCAGAAGGTGCTCGGCGGCAAGATCACAGTTATGAACACCTTCGGCGGGAACAGGGACCGCGAGCTACCGCCTGGGTCGGTCGCAGCCGCTCCGGACAAGATCAGATTTGCAGAATTTAGGGTGGGCAACTTTGCGATATTGGGGAATGACCTGCCCGATGATCGGTTCGAACCGATGCATGGCTTCAACGTCGCCCTGCATACCGAGAGCACCGCCGAGGTCCGGCGTATATTCGGTGCTCTGGCAGAGGGCGGTCAAATCACCGCGCCGCTGACCAAGGTGGATTGGGCTGCGCTGTTCGGCATGGTGACTGACCGTTTCGGAACGCCGTGGCTCATTCTCGCTCTAGACGCTGAAGCGACGGGCGAGCAACAACAATCATGAAGGAGGCGACCGCAACCATGAAAAAAACGACGAGCGGCTCGAAGGAAGGAAAGGGAGGAGACTCTCCCTCTCGGCTGATAGATGCGAGAATCAAGGAGCTGAGTGATTGGCGGGGCGAGACGCTCGCCCGGATCCGAACTCTCATCAAGCAGGCCGACCCCGAAGTGGTCGAGGAGTGGAAGTGGCGCGGCGTTCCGGTGTGGTCGCACGCCGGCATCATCTGCACCGGCGAGACGTACAAGAATTTCGTGAAGATGACCTTCGCCAAGGGCGCCTCGCTCAAGGACCCTTCAGGCCTCTTCAACGCCAGCCTCGAAGGCAACATGAGGCGCGCCATCGATATCCACGAGGGCGACCAGATTGATGAAAAGGCGTTGAAGGCGCTCGTTCGCGCCGCCGTGGCACTGAACACGTCGGTGCGCGCCACCGCTCGCCCCGTCCGCTCCCAGACAGAGACCAAAGAGCGCTCGAGCAGCGTTGTGAAACCGGCTAAATGACCTGCTGGTGCGCCGAGCCGAAATGCGTGCTGTAGCCGCCTCGCGTTAGAACGGGTCGCGCTTTTTCTCGTCCGGCCGCACGACCTCTTCGTGCGGTGTCATGCGGTCCATGAGCGCCAGCAAGAGGCCGCTGGTGACGAACGTGAGGTGCGTCACCACGAGCCAGAACATCTGCCGGTCGTCGACCGCCTTGTCGGTGATCTTCATGAAGGACTTCAGCAGGTGGATGCCGGAGATCGCCACGATCGAGGCGACCAGCTTCAGCTTCAATCCGCCGAAATCGACCGTTCCCATCCAGCCCGGCCGGTCGGTGCTCTCCTGCGCGGTCTCGATCTTGGAGACGAAATTCTCGTAGCCGGCGAAGATCACGGTGAGCAGCAGGTTGCCGGCGAGCGACATGTCGATCAGCGTCAGCGTGAGCAGGATCACGTCCGTCTCGCGCATCGGCACGGTCTTGCCGTCGACGACATGGACGCCGCTGATCACCGCCGGGATCTCGTGCGCGAGTTCGCGCACGAAGGTGATCATGAGCAGCACCAGCGCGATGGAGAGCCCGAGATAGAACGGTGCCATCAACCAGCGGCTCTGGAAGATCAGCTTCTCGAGCCCGGTCTCGAAATTTTTCAGCATTACCCGTCTCAGGAGTTGCGGAGGGCCGCCCGCGGCGGCCGTTCCGTTGCAGCAAGGGGTGGCGCACCAGCGTTGATGAAACTGATAACTACCTTTCCGCCGGGACGCTATGATATCCTAACCTTCTGCTTGCGCACCGCGCAAAGCGGAGTTTTTCAGCGGCCTGCTAGAGCGCGACGGGATTGGATTCAATCACCATCGCGCTCTAGATTCATTGAGCATGATCTTTTCGGAAAACCGGTACCCGCTTTTCCGGATCATGCTCTAGGCCGCCGCCCGGACCCCGGCGATCTCGGCAAGACGGCGGATGCCGGCGCGGATCTCGGCCTCGCTCAGCGACGCGTAACCGAAGAGCAGGCCCGCCCGGCGCAACGGCGTGGCGTAGTAGGGGGTCATCGGGTAGAGCCCGACGCCGGCGGCGGCGGCGCGCGCGATGAGCGCCGGGATGTCGTCGGGCGCCATACCGTTCAGCCAGACCACCAGGTGCACGCCGGTGTTCTCGCCGGCGATCTCCACGCGCTCGCCAAAGTGCCGGCGCAGCGCCTCGATGAGCGTGCGGCGACGGATGGCGTTGCGCGCGGCCGCCCGGCGAAGGTAGCGCTCGAACTGACCGCTGCCGATGAAGTCCGCCATCGCCTCCTGCGGCAAGGTCGCAGTGAAGCGGTCGGCGGCCCATTTGGCGCTCACGAAGGGCCGGACCAGCGGCCGAGGCAGCACGAGATAGGCGAGGCGCAGCGCGGGAAAGAGGATCTTGGACAAGGTGCCGATGTAGATGACGCGTCCCCGCCGGTCGAGCGCCTGCAGAGCCTCGAGCGGGCTGCCCTCGTAGCGGAACTCGCTGACATAGTCGTCCTCAACGATCCAGGCGCCGGCGCGCGCCGCCCAGTCCAGCAGGGCAACCCGTCGCTCCAGCGGCATGATGACGCCGCTGGGAAACTGGTGGCAGGGCGTCACGTAGGCGAGGCGCACGCCGGCGCGGCGCGGCGGCAGTTTCGTCGTCTCCAGCCCGTGTCGATCGACGTTCACCCGCACCAGCCGCGCGCCCGCTGCCGTGAAGGGCAGGATGGCGCCGAGATAGTGCGGCTCCTCGACCAGCACGGCGTCGCCAGGGTCGAGCAGCACGCGCCCGATCAGGTCGATCGCCTGCTGCGTGCCGCTGACGATGACGATCTGCTCCGCCTCGCAAGAGAGGCCCCGCGCCCGCCGCAGATAGTCGCAGAGCGCCTGGCGCAGCGGCGCGTAACCGGCCGGCGACAGGTAGCCCAGCGATTCCGGCGCGCCGCGCCGCGCCCGCGCCGCCAGCAGGCGGCGCCAGATGGTGCGGGGAAACTCGTCCAGCGAGGGCTTGCCGTAGCGGAAATCCCATTTCAACCCCGGGCGCCGGTCATCCGCGGAGTCCGAGCCGAATGCCGCCAGCGACTCGACCAGGCGGCTGGCGTAGGCCGACAGCCGCGGCCGCTCCTCCACGCGTCCGGCGGCCGGGGCCGGGCTGCGGCCGGGTGAAGCGGCCACCACCGAGGTCGTGGAGCGTGGGCGGCTGACCACGTAGCCTTCGGCCGCCAACTGCTCGTAGGCGAGTATCACCGAGTTGCGCGACACGCCGAGGTCTTCGGCCAGCTTGCGCGTCGAGGGCAGGCGCGCCGCAGCACCCAGACGGCCCGCATGGATGGCCGATTTGAGCTGCTGGTAGATGCGGCGATAGAGCGGGCCCTGTGACCCGCGAAGATTGAGGAGCAGCATGGCGTTCCCTAGCCCGGAATTCTGGTACTTCAAAATAAAACAAAACTGGCTCTTTTTATAGACCAGACCCTGAGGCTAAATCACCGCGCTGCCGCTAAGGAGACCGACATGAGCCGATCCGCCGCCGAGAAACGCGCCACCTTCCGCGAGTTGCACACCCGCGGCTGCTTCGTCATACCCAACCCCTGGGATGCGGGCTCGGCCGTGCTGCTGCAAAGCCTCGGCTTCAAGGCGCTGGCCTCGACCAGCGCCGGCTTCGCCTGGACGCTTGGGCGGCCCGATTACGGGCTGCGCCGCGACGACGTACTCACCCATCTATCGGCCCTGGTCGGTGCCGTGGATCTGCCGGTCAACGCCGATTACGAGAACGCCTTCGCCGATGCGCCCGACGATGTCGCCGCCAATGTCGCGGCGGCGGTAGCAACCGGCGTCGCCGGCCTGTCGGTTGAGGACTCCAGACGCGACGCGCAAGAGCCGCTCTACGACTTCGCTCTGGCGATCGAGCGCATCCGGGCGGCGCGCGCCGCTATCGACGCCACGAGGAGCGGCGTGTTCCTCACCGCGCGTTCGGAGGGATTCTTCGTCGGCCGGCCCGATCTGGCGGAGACCATACGCCGGCTGCGCGCCTACGCCGAAGCCGGTGCGGATTGCCTCTACGCCCCGGGCCTGCGCGAGAAGGGGCAGATCGCCGAGGTGGTCAAGGCTGTGGCACCCAAGCCGGTGAACGTCTGGACCCAGGGCCTGCCGGTCGCCACGCTGGCCGAGCTGGGGGTGCGCCGCGTCAGCGTTGGCGGGGCGCTGGCGGCGACCGCCTGGGGTGAAGTCCAGCGGGCGGCCAAGGAGATCGCCGAGCAGGGGGATTTCAGTGCCTTCAAACGCGCCGCCTCGGGTGTCGAGCTCAACCGTCTTTTCTCCACCTAGCTATTAGCTGACCATCTCCGGGAGGCCGGTCTACGAGAGTAACTCTAAGCTCCGTTCGGGGCGCCTTCTGCCTTTGCTAAGCCGGACGTCACGGCCGCTTGCTCCATGCGCTGTTTGATCGACGATGTAGGGGAATTGCTTTCGTCTTAGAGCCGACTATGGAGGAGAAAGTTCATGGCTTCGCTAATCGTGATGTATCGTACTCCGAAGGACGCAGCGGCGTTCGATAAGTACTATTTCGAGAAGCATGTGCCGCTCGCTAAGAAGATACCCGGGCTGCAAAAATACTCAGTGACGCATGGGCCCGTGATGACACCAGGCGGCCACTCGTCCTTCTATTTGGTTGCAATGCTCGAATTCGCAGACATGAACGCGATCCGGAACGCGTTTGCCAGCCCGGAAGGTCAGGCTGCAGCGGCTGATGTTAAAACATTCGCGACAGGCGGTGCTGATATGCTCATGGCAGACGCCAAAGTGGTGTAGTTTGTGGACTTGGCCCTGGCAGCCACGCGGACCCGTAAGGCCTCCCCTTGCGCGCCTCTCCAGCCGAACTGCTACGCTTCCCCGAGCCTTAATATCGGCGAATGCGGCTGCCGCGCTATCGGGTGCAAGTGACGGAGCAAGGCTTTGCGCTGCGTGTCAATCGCTGCGGCGTCGGAGGGCGATCAACATTGCCCATTCGGCTCGGCCTTGCGAAACCGGCCTCGCAAACCTTCGCACTACGGCGGTGAATTTCGCGCTCTCGCGTAGATTTGGCGCGCCCGGCAGGACTCGAACCTGCGACCCACAGCTTAGAAGGCTGTTGCTCTCATCCGCTGAGCTACGGGCGCTAAATCGGCGAAGGCATCCTCAGGATACGCGATCCCACCGGAAATTGCTCGCATAGCTCTTCGGGCGGACCGCGCGCTCTTTGGGCTCGTGGACTTCGTGCTCGATCCGGCGTCGTCGGCAATAGGCGATCGCCTCCTCCTTCGTCCCGAAGTAAAGGCGCAGCTGCTGGGCGGTGTCGCCCGAGCCGGCCCAGCCCATCAGCGGATCGTTCGTCGCGCGCTGCGCGGGCTCGTACTCGAGCACCCAGGCGCGACTGTTGGCGTGCCCGGATTGCATCGCCGTCTTCGCCGGTTTGTAGATCCGTGCCACCATCATCGTACCGTCGCGTTGGTCGGGGTGAGAGGATTCGAACCTCCGGCCTACAGCTCCCAAAGCTGCCGCTCTACCAGGCTGAGCTACACCCCGCCGGCGCTCCAATACACGAAACGCCGCCGGAGCGGCAAGCAGCCGGCCCCTCAGTCCGTGCCATGCAGCAGCTCGAAACTGCGGAACTCCACGTCGTTGCGGTCGTCGGTGAACGGCCGCGCGCCCGCAGCCGCGCGCGCCGGCCTGAAGGTCGGCCGCACGCGCGTCAGCACATGCGCGAGATTGGGATCGGCGGGGTCGGCGTCAAGCCGGGCCTTCAGCGCCGTGAAGTCGGTGGGCCCGCGGGTGGCGATGAGGAGGTAGTTGCCGAAGCTCGCCGCATACACGCTCGGGAAGACGGCTTCGAGCGTGCGCACGAAAGGCGCAATGTGCTGCTCGCCGCGCCGGCGCGAGAGCACGTTCATGACCAGCACGCCGTCGTCGGTCAAGCGCTCGCGGGCGAGCGCAAAAAACTCGGTGGTGGCGGTGAAGAACGGAATCATGCCCGTGACGTAGAGATCGATGGCGATGACATCGTAGCGCTCGGTGCTGCGCGCCAGGAACCAGCGCGCGTCCTCGGCGACGAGCCGGATGCGCGGATGATCCTTCAAGCCGAAATAATCGCGCGCCACGCGCAGCACGGCGGGGTCGAGATCGACGCCGGTGATCTCGGCATCCGGGAACACGGCCGCGATCTGCTTCATCGACACGCCGCCCGCGGCGCCCAGCATCAGCACCTTGCGTCCGCCGCGGAGATAGGGGCCGAGCAGGAACAGATCGAAATATTCGCCGGTCAGCACCTGGCCCTTCACCTCGAGCGTCTGCACGCCGGTCGTGTAGTTGAGATAGAGCGCGCGCACGTTCGGATGATCGTGCACCTCGATGATGTTGTGGACGGACTCGGAGCGGAGGATCACGTGCGCCGGCAGCGTGGGCGGCCAGGGATAGAGGGCCGCGAAGCCCGCGACGGTCGCGGCCGCGCCGCGCCACTGCCGCGCCTCGACGAACAGGGCGGCGAGCGCAAGCGCCACGAGGCCCGCGCAAAGATAGTGCCCGAGGCGCGTCCCGATCTCGGGGATCACGAGAAAGGCGGTGAAGAAAGTGCCGGCGATGCTGCCGACCGTCGAGACCGAGTAGACCCGCCCGGCGCTGCCCGCGATCCGCTCGCTCGCGGTGAGCCGGATCACGATCGGTGACGTCGTCGCGAGCAACAGCGACGGCGCGCCGAGCAACGCCACGCTCGCGATCACGGCGCCCCAGGCGGGGCCCAGTCGCCGGAACTCCGGCAGCAGCGAATCTGCGAGCAACGGAATGAGCGCGATGTAAGCGGCGGAAATTGCCAGGGCGACGAGGAGGAAGCGCCGCGCGCCGGGCCGGTCGCCTACCCGGCCGCCGAGCGCGTAGCCCGCGGCCAGCGCCGCCATAACGATGCCGATGAGCGCACCCCATTGATAGATCGAGTAGCCGAAGAACGGCGCCAGCACGCGCGCGCCCAGGATCTCGATCTGCATGATCGCCCAGCCGGCGAGAAACGCGATCGCGAGCGGCAGCAGATCGCGCCGGCGTCGGGTCGCCGCTGGCGCTTGCTCGGGAATCTGCGAGTACGACGCCGGCAAGCGCTTCGAGTCCGGTGCGCGCGTGGGGCGGTCGCTCATTCGGCCGCGCGCCCGATCGGCTGTGCGAGGTCGCGCGGGTCGACGCGCACCGGCCCCGGACGCGGCGCATCGGCGAGCGTGGTGAACCACGCGTCGGGCGGATCGCGGCCCAGCGAATGCGACCAGCTCACCGCGCGCAAGATCGCTTCGGCGGCGGGCGGCAGGCGCTCGGGGATCGAGAAATCGTTAAGCACGGCCCAGATGCCGCTCCAGCAGCGCGCCACGGCCCAAGGGTTGTACCCGCCGCCGCCGAGCAGAAGCAGCCGCGGTGCGAGATGGCGCAGCCTGTCAACGGCGCTCCAGTAAGCGCGGTTGGAAAGGGCCAGCTTGCTCATCGGGTCCTCCGCCAGAGAATCGGCGCCGCATTGGAGGATGAGCGCGTCGGGCGCGAACTCGGCCAATGCCGGCAGGATCGCCGCGTCGACAAGGTAGGCGAACTCGCTGTCGTTGAAGCCCTCGGGCACCGGGTAGTTGAACACGCTGCGGGCCGGATCGCTGGCGATGCCGGTGCGCGGCCAGCGGCCCGCTTCGTGGATCGAGGCGATCAGCACGCGCGGGTCGCCGGCGAGCGCCTCCTCGACGCCGTCGCAATGATGCGCGTCGAAATCGACGTAGGCGACGCGCGCCCGGCCCTGGTCGAGAAAGGCGAGGATGCCGAGCACGGGATCGTTGAAGTAACAGAACCCGCTCGCCCGCGCGCGGCGGCCGTGATGCGTGCCGCCCGCCGGGCTGAATACGATGCCCCCGTCGCGCAGCAGTTCGGCCGCGCGCAGCGTGGCCCCGCAGGCCGTGGCGGGCCGGCGGAACACCTCGCCGAAGACCGGATTTCCGTTGGCGCCGAGGCCGAAGCGCCCGCGCTGCTCCGGCGTCGCCGATTGCGTGCGCTCGCATTCGGCGACCGCGCTCACATATTCCGGATCGTGAAAGCGCGCGAGCTGCGCCGGCGTCGCGATTGGCGCATCGACATAGGCCGCGTCCGGAAGCCATCCGAGCGCGCGGCAGAGATCGATCGCCAGCGAAACGCGCGGGATCGCGAGCGGGTGCTTTCCGCCATAGCGCGAATGCCGGTAGATTTCGCTGCCGATGAAGCGGGGGCGGCTCATGGCCGATTGATCTAGGCCGGCCCGCTTCGGGGCGCAATTGCGTATCGACAGAGCCAAAGCGCTTGGCTAAGACCGGCTCCCGCCGTCCGCCTCATGATCCGCTATGATGTCTGAAGCGCAGGGCCTGCTCGCCGTCTGGGTCGACATCCCGCCGGCGCTCGAGGCAGATTTCAACGACTGGTACGACCGCGAGCATCTGGCCGAGCGCGCCGGGATTCCGGGCTTCCGCACCGCGCGCCGCTATGTCGCCGAAGCCGCCGAGCCCAAGTATTTCGCGCTCTACGAGACCGATTCCATCGGCGTGTTCTCGTCGCCCGAGTACCGCCGCTATCTCGACCCGCTCATGACGGCCTCGAGCAAGCGCATCATGGGCGCTTTCGTGAACAATCACCGGCGCTGCTGCAGCTTCGTCGCGCGCGCCGGCGGCGGGATCGGCGCCGCCGCCACCTCGTTGCGCTTCCGCGCCACCGACGCGCTCGAGGCAAAGCTCGAGGGCGGCGCATTGAGCGCCGCGCTGAGGCCCGGCGGCGCCATCGCCGCGAAGGTCTGGCGCTCCGACCTCGCGGCCACGTTCCCCGAGGGGCCGCCGCGCGACGCGATCGCGGAACTCGTCGCGGTCGTGGAAGGCATCAGCCCCGGCGCGGCCGCGGCGGGCGCCGAGGCTTTGCTCGCCGCGATCGAGGGTGCCGGTCAGCCGCACCACCGCGGCCTTTACCGGTTCCTGCACGCGCTGCCTTCATGACGACGGCTGAGCCGCCGTCTCGGCCAGGAACGCTCTCGTCTCCGCGATAGCCTCGGCGAGGCCCACGCGCCGCACGTCGACGCCGGGCGGAAACGCGCCGCGGAGGCGCGTCGGCAGGCGCGGATCGAGCAGGACGAACACGCCGCAATCGTCGGCGCGGCGAATCAGGCGCCCGAAGGCCTGCTTCAGGCGGAAGCGCGTCTCGCGGTCGGTGTAGCGCGCGCCGCCGAAATGCGCGTGCCGCGCGCGATAGAGGATGTCGGGGCGCGGCCACGGCACGCGGTCGAACACGATGAGGCGCAGCGAGCGGCCAGGCACGTCGACGCCGTCGCGCACCGCGTCGGTGCCGAGCAGGCACGCATCCGGCTCGGCGCGGAAAATGTCGACCAGCGTCGCCACGTCATAGCCATCGACATGCTGCGCTAGCAGCGGAATCCCGCGCGCTTCGAGCGGTGCCGCGATCCGGTGATGCACCTGGCGCAGGCGCGCGATCGCGGTGAAGAGGCCGAGCGCGCCGCCGGCGGCGGCAAAGAACAGTTCGCGGAACGCGGCGGCGACGGCGTTGGCATCGTCGCCGGCCACGTCGCGTACGACGAAAAGCCGCGTCTGCTTGGCATAGTCGAACGGCGAATCCACCGCCGCGCGCTTTGCGGGCACGATGAGATGGCGCGCGCCGGTGCGCTCTTCGGCGGCCGCCCAGTCGATGGACGGCTCGCCGGTGCCGTCGCGCAGGCTCGCCGAGGTTACCACGGCGCCGTGCGCAGGGCGCAGCACGTGCTCGGCAAAGGGCCGCGTCGGATCGATCCAGTGCCGGTGCAAGCCCACATCGCGGTCGCGCCCGAACTCGCGCTCGACCGCGAACCAGTCGACGTACTCGGGCGGCGTCTCCTTACCAAGTGTGGCCAGCATCGAGCGCCAGCCCGTCAGATCGACGAGGCAGCGGCGGCGAATGCCACGCGCCATCGAATCGAGCCGCACGCGCGCCGCGCTTTCGAGCGTCTCGGCCTCGGCCTCGAGACGCAGGGCCAGGCGCTCCGCGAGATCGGTGAGCGGCCGCAGCAGGCCGGCGAGGCTTTTTTCCAGCTCGGCCACCGACTCGGCGATGCCCGGCACGAGCGGTCGGATATCGCATTCGAGCCCGTAGCCGCTGTCGGTATCGGCGCTGCGGGCATAGACCTGCCGGCGCACCAAGCCGAGGAAGCGTTCGGCCGGTCCGACGCCCTCGCCCGCCGACACGCGCGCGAGCCAGCCTTCGGATGGCAGCGCGCCCGCGGCCGCGACGGCGTTGTTCAACAGCCGCTCCGACGCCGCGTCCTCCTCGATCAGCCCGATGAGGCGCGCGCGCAGCCCGCGCGCGCGGCTCCGGCGCGACGATCCGGCTTCGGCGCCGCGAACCCAGCGGCGCAGCTCCGCCATCTCGACGCCGGTGAGATGGCCGGAGAACACCGAGTCGGCCGCGCCGAAGACGTGGTGGCCTTCGTCGAACACGTAACGCAGCGGCAAGTCTGCGTCCCGGCCCGAGTCACCGTCCGCGGCGGCCAGCGCGGCCTGGATCATTACCAGCGCATGGTTGGCGACGACCAGGCGCGCACGCCGGCCGCGGCGCACCGCGTGCTCGATGAAGCAGCGCGAATAGTGCGGACAGGCCGAATAGATGCACTCGCCGCGCCGGTCGGTGAGGCTTGCGACGAGGGCGCGCCCCGCGAGATCGCCGAGCCAGCCGGGAAGATCGCCCCCCACCAGCGCGCCGTCGCGCGTGCGCGCGATCCAGCGCGCGATGAGGCCGAGCTGCGGCGCCTCCGACAATCGGAGCCGCGCGCCGGTCGCGGCTTCTTCATAGTTGAGCAGGCAGAGATAGTTCTCCCGGCCCTTGCGCAGCACCACCTTGCGCCGCTTCTCCGCCGGATCGGGATAGAGCTTGTCGAGCTCCTGATCGATCTGGTGCTGAAGATTGCGCGTGAAGGTGCTGATCCACACCGCGCCCGCGTTCTTGTCCGCCCAGACGCTGGCCGGCGCCACGTAGGCGAGCGTCTTGCCGACGCCCGTTCCCGCCTCGGCGATGGCGACCTTGGGCGCGTCGAGGCGATCGCGCGGCGTGAACGCGTGGGTCACCGCCGCCGCGTAGTCGCGCTGCTGCGGCCGCAGCTCGGCTTTGGGACCGAGCAGCGAGAGCAGACGCGCATCGGTTTCGGCCGGGTCCACGGCAACGTCGCCCGCCGGCGGCTCGGGTGCCCGCTCGGCCCACTCGGGCAGGTCGCGCCAGATGTCGAGGCCGGCCACCGCGCGCGCGGCGCCGCGCGGATGCTCGCCGACCGCGAGCGCGCCCAGTACGACGGGCGCCCAATTCCAGCCGCCGGCCGCCATCGCCTGCGCGATCGGCCTCAGTTCCGGCTCATAGGCGCGCTCGTCGGCGGCAAGCTCGGCCAGCAGCACCTGCACCGATCGCTGCAGCGCCTCCGCTTCTGGCTCGAGCCCGCGCGGGCTTGGCAGCGACAGCGCCTCGGCGACGCCGCGGATCGTCGGCAGGCAGAAGCGCGCCGGCCGCACGAACGCGAAGAGCTCCAGAACGTCGAACGCCGGAAAGGTCCTGAGCTCGAGCCTCCGCGCGATGGCCGGACGGAAGCAGAGCAGCGGCCCCGCCCCCGCGTCGAGCCGCCGGCGCACCTCGCCGAGGCCGATGCGGCTGCTCGCGCCGTCCGCGTCGCGCCAGAGCGCCTCGGCCACGCCGAGCGCCAGCAGCGGCAGCGCCGGCAAACCGGCGCCGCGGCCCAGAGGAGGAACGCGTTCCATCGAACGCACACTAGCGGAGCGATCGTCCAGGTGACAGATTTGCCCTAACGCCGCGCTTTGGCTAGAAAATGTGTCAAGAACCGCCGGCGGCGCGCCACGCGTCAGCACACCGAGCGCCCGGCACCTCGAACGCCAACAGATTTTGCCAGGCTCGCTCGTCCGACGCTGGATGCTTCATCGATTCTCCGTTCGCCGGCCGGGGCCGGTGCGAAAGCGCGCCCCGTGACCGCACCGGTCAAGCACGACGACACCGCGCTGATCCAGCGCCTGATCGGCGGCAATGCCGATGCGTGGTCCGAGTTCGTCGCGCGCTTCTCCTCGGCCATCTTCGGCGCGGTGATCAACACGCTCCGCAAGGCCGGGTTCAGCAGCGACGACAGCGCCGATATCGCACAGGACGTCTACGTGCGGCTCTGCAAGGACAACTATCACCTGCTGCGGCAGTTCGACTCGCGCCGCGCCGGCCTGCGCACCTGGCTCGGCGTTGTCGCGAGCAGCACGGCGATCGACTATCTCCGCCGCAACAAGCGCCAGGGCCTGCCCTTGGAATCCGTGCCGGAGGAGCTTTATCAGGTCGAGCCGAAAACGCCCGAGCAAGTCAAGATTCCGCCCGGCCTTCTCTCGGAACGCCAAGCCCTGGTTCTGCGTCTTCTCTATGATCGCGACATGGATGCGGCGGAGGTCGCGGCGATGCTCGGCATCGATTCGCAGACCGTGCGCAGCACTCACCACAAGGCCCTGGTAAAGCTGCGAAAGTACTTCGCGGAAGGGAAAGATTAACCGGGGATGAACGGGGCCCGGTGGCCGTATAGGACGGCAAGTGGGGAGACTAAGGTGACGGACAACGTGACCATGAACCCGGAAGACCGGGCATTGTGGGATCGCTACGTTCGTCTGAGACGGGGCGCACCGGAAGGCGCTGCCAGGGCGGAGACGATCGGCGGACGGGATGCCGCCGATATCGCCGCCTATCTCGAACTCCGTCTCGACGAATGGGAGCGCGCCGCTTTCGAGCGGCGGCTCGTCGACGAGCCCGTATTGCTCGACACGCTGATCGCCGCGCACGCCGCTACGGCCGCGCCGGCGCAGCAGGCGCGCGTGCCGCAGGCGCTGACCGCTTTCGCGCTCAACTTAGGGCCCGCGCGCGCCCATGCGCAGGCAGGCCCGCCGCGCCGGCGCTGGTTGCTGCCCGTGCCCGCCTTCGCGTGGTCGCTGGCGACCGTGGCGTTCCTGGCCGCCTTCGCGGCCGGCGCCTTCATGACCTGGGGGCTCATGGAACCGCCGGCGATGGCTCAAAAGGATCCGATCAAGGACGAACTCCAGCCGCGCAACAACTCGATCTTCGACGATCCAGCCCGCACCATCTTCGACGGCATGGACGCAGACGAGTGAGCGCCCGCCCTGCAAGGCGGGCGAACGACGGCGCGTTAACGATAAGGATGCGAAGGAACTTCCGACTTGCGACGTATAGTCTCGCGGGACTGTGATCGTCCGCGGGGTTCCGACATGAAATTCGCCCGGTTCGCGATTGGCGCCGCGGCCCTGTTGCTGCCCGCTCTTGCTGCAGCGCAAACGCCGGCGCCCGCTCTTACGATCGAGGACGCACGGCACCTCCTGGTACGCACCGGCTTCGCAGCGCTCCCGAGCGAGATCGCCAAATTCGAGGGGCTGGCGCGCGCCGAGGCGGTGCGCCGCATTCTCGCCGGCACCCGCGCCGAAGCGGCGACCGAGGCGCCCGGGTGGACCAGGGACGCGCCCGATCTGCGTCCGCCCGGCCGTATGGCGAGCGAGGAGGAACGGCGCGCGTTCCGCGTCAAGCGCGTGGGAGAAGGCCTGCAGCTCGTCGGCTGGTGGTATCGCGAGATGGCGTCGACGCCCTCGCCGCTCACCGAGCGGATGACCCTTTTCTGGCACAATCACTTCACGTCGGCGTTCCGCAAGGTGCGCGCGCCGATCTTGCTCTACCGCCAGAACGTGACCCTGCGTCAGCATGCTGTCGGCAATTTCGCGAAGCTCGTGCACGCGATGGCCGCCGACCCGGCCATGATCGTCTATCTCGACAGCCTCCAAAACCGGCGCGGCTATCCCAACGAGAATTTCGCCCGCGAGCTGCTCGAGCTGTTCACGCTCGGCGAGGGCCAGGGCTATACCGAAGCCGACATCAAGGAGGCCGCGCGCGCGTTCACCGGCTGGAGCCTCGAGCGCGAGACCGCCGCCTATCGCTTCCGCCCGTTCCTGCATGATGACGGCGAGAAGACGTTCATGGGCCGCACTGGCCGCTTCAACGGCACCGATATCATCGAGATCGTGCTGAAGCAGCCGCGCGTCGCCGAGTACATCGCCGAGAAGGCCTGGCGCGAATTCGTCTCCGAAAAGCCCGATCTCGCCGCGGTGACGCGCATCGCGGACAAGTTCCGCGCCAGCGGCTACGAGATCAAGGTGCTGCTTGGCGAACTGCTGCTGTCGCCGCAGTTCTGGGCGGCTGAGAATCGCGGCCGCCTCGTGCGCGCGCCGGTCGAGCTCATCGCCGGCACGCTGCGCCAATTCGATCTGCCGCAGCCGGACGACCGCATCCTCGCGTTGCTCGGGCGCGCGCTCGGCCAGGAGCCGTTCAATCCCCCCAACGTCAAGGGCTGGCCCGGCGGAACTGCGTGGATCAACGCCAACACGCTGCTGATCCGGCAGCAGCTGCTGCGCCGCTTGATGGCCGGCGAAGTGCCCGGTTCCGAGCGCCAGACCGCCGAGGGCGAGATGCAGGAGCAGCCACCGGCGGCGACCGAGGAGCAGCGCCAGCGCCGCCAGCGCGCGCTCGAGCGGCGCATGGCGCAGCGGCTCGAGGGCGTCGATCTCGACGCCTGGTACGCGAAGCTCGACCGGCGCTGGCAGTCGCCGGACCGACTGACGGCGCTGCTGGTGGCGGTGAAGCCGGTCAATCCGCCTCGTGCCGACAGCGATCCCGCCCGCTTCGTGCGCGATCTCGTGCTCGACCCTGCGTTCCAACTCAAATAGGTTTCCGATGCGGCGCCGCGATTTCCTCCATGCAGGTTCGGCCTTCGCCAGCGTCACGCTCCTCTCGCTGCGCGCGCTCGCCCAGGCGCGCGCCGCGGGCTGGCGCGCCGATCGCACCCTGGTGCTGATCGAGCTCGCCGGCGGCAATGACGGGCTCAACACGGTCGTCCCTTACGCCGACCCCAACTATCAGCGCCTGCGCCCCGGCATCGCGATCAAGCGCGAGGCGGTGGTGCAGCTCGACGAAAAGCTGGGGTTGCATCCCTCGCTCGCGGCGCTCGGCGATGCGTGGAAAGCCGGCGAGCTCGCGATCGTGCAGGGCGTCGGCTACGAGAACCCGAACCGCTCGCATTTCCGCTCGATCGACATCTGGGACACGGCTTCGGGCAGCAATCGATTCCTAACCGAGGGCTGGGTCGCGCGGGTGATCGGCTCGTCGCGACGCGCGGCCGAGCGCCTCGCGGACGCGGTCGTGCTGGGCGGCGGTACGGGCCCGGTGACCGGCGCGGGCCTGCGCGCGGTTTCGATGCCCGACCCGCAGCGTTTCCTGCGCCAGGCCGAGGGCATGCATGCATCCGAGGCGCGGCCCGCCAACCCCGCGCTCGCGCATCTCATCAAGGTTCAGCGCGAAATCCAGGACACGGCCAAGGAGCTGCGCGAAGTGTTGGCGCGCGCGCCGGAGATCGGCGGCGAGTTCCCGAACGGCCCGCTCGCCCAACAGCTGCGGATCGCGGCGCGGCTCATCAACGCGAAGGCCGTCGTCCCGGTCGTCAAATTGGCTCTCGGCGGCTTCGATACGCACGCCAACCAGCCGGGCCAGCATGCCAACCTGCTGCGGCAGCTCGGCGAAGGACTGGCGGCCTTCCGCAAGGCGCTGGCCGCCGCCGGGCGCTGGAACGACGTGCTGGTGATGACTTATTCGGAATTCGGCCGGCGCGCGGCGCAGAACGGAAGCAACGGCACCGATCACGGCGCCGCGGCGCCGCACTTCGTGCTCGGCGCGAAGGTCAAGGGCGGTTTGCTCGGTCCGGTGCCCAATCTCGCCGACCTCGACAACGGCGATCTCAGGCATGCGATCGACTATCGCAGCCTCTACGCAACGGCGGCGCAAACCTGGTGGGGCTTCACGCGCACCGGCGCGCTCGGCGACCGCGCGCCGCTGCCGATCTTGGCCGTGTGATCCACCGGCTTGCGAGTCAGCGCCCGCCGCGCCTCAAGAAGGCGGGAACGTAGTCGCCGAATCCCGTCGGCTTTTCCGATTCGGCCGGAGCGGCGTGCGGCTTGCGCCGCGGCGGCTGTTTCTGCGGAGCTTTCGCGGCGGCCTGGTGCTGCCCATGGCGCGGCTCGTGCCGCCGCTCACCGCGCTGCTCGTCGTGACGCTTTTCCTCGCGGCGATGCTCTTCGCGCCGCGACTCGTGGCGCGGTTGCTCTTGATGACGTTGCTGATCCTTCCCGCGCCCGCGGCGGCCGCGCCGCGAGCGGCGCCCGCCGCGCTCTTCGCGCGCGCCCTGCTCGGGCTCCGTTTCGCGTTCGCGATCGTCGCGCCGCGGCTCTCCCGCGACCGTCATGCCGTGGCGCGGAATGCCGCGGCGGATGAGGCGCTCGATGGCGCCGAGGTTTCGGCCGTCGTCGGGCGTCGCCAACGTGAAGGCGCGGCCCGAGCGGCCTGCGCGTCCGGTGCGCCCGATGCGATGGACGTAGTCCTCGGCATTGTAGGGCACGTCGAAATTGATGACGTGGCTGATATCGTCGATGTCGAGCCCGCGCGCGGCCACGTCGCTCGCCACGAGGATCGGGATTTCGCCGAGACGGAACCGCTCGAGCGTCGCCGTGCGGCGTTCCTGGGCCATGTCGCCGTGCAGCGCGCCGGCCTGGAAGCCATGGCGGGCCAGCGAGCGGTGAAGAATGTCCACGTCGCGCTTGCGGTTGCAGAAGATGAGGGCGGTTTTCACCGGCTCCGAGCGCAGCAGCGCGCGCAGAGCGTCGCGCTTCGCGGTCTCGTGCGGCACCGGCACGATGAAGTCGTCGATGTTCGTCGCCGTCGTCGCCGGGCGCGCGACCGTGATCTCTTTCGGCGAGGACAGGAACTTGTCGGCCAAGCGCCGGATCTCCGGCGGCATCGTGGCCGAGAAGAACAGCGTCTGCCGCAGCGGCGGCAGCAGAGTCACAATGCGCTCGATATCGGGAATAAACCCCATGTCGAGCATGCGGTCGGCCTCGTCGATCACGAGCACCTTGATGTCGCGCAGCAGGATCTTGCCGCGCTCGAAGAGGTCGAGCAGACGCCCGGGCGTCGCGATCAGCACATCGACGCCGCGGTCCAGCGCCCTTTCCTGATCGGACATGCTCTCGCCGCCGATGATGAGCGCCTTGGTGAGGCGCGTGTGTTTGCCGTAGGTCTCGAACGCCTCGGCCACCTGCGCGGCCAATTCGCGCGTCGGCTCCAGGATCAGCGAGCGCGGCATTCGCGCTTTGGCGCGGCCGGCCGAGAGGATGTCGATCATCGGCAGCGTGAACCCGGCCGTCTTGCCGGTGCCGGTCTGCGCGCTGCCAAGCACGTCGCGACCGGTCAGGATGACCGGAATGGCTTGGGATTGAATCGGCGTCGGATCGACGTATCCGGCCTCGGCAACAGCTTTGAGGACCGACTCGCTTAGTCCCAGTTGGGCAAAACTCATGCGGCTCTGTTTTTGAGATTCTATGGCCGAGGGCGACTCTCTGCCGAGGGCGGTGTGCGCCGTGTATGGCAGGGGCCGCGTGCGGACACCAGCAATATCGCCCCCGGACGTTAATTTTCAAGCGGCGCGCGGCGTTAGCGGCAGCCCACAACGAATGGCAGGCTTTCCGATCAACCGATGCTCGCCTAGAGTGCGGCCAATGCGCACGGACGCGCCGACTTCCCTGATTCGCAGACTCGCCCGAGGTGCAATGCGGCTTGCTCTCGGCTGTTGGGTTGCGGCCGCGCTCGGGCCGAGCCGAGCCTCTGCGGAGGACCTCGACGGGATTTGGCGCGGGACCACGAGCGACACGCCGAGCGGCGGCAATTGTCGGCCTTTCATCTTCGCCCTGACGATCCGCGGCGATGCCGCAAGCGGGAGCGCCACCACGCCGCACAGCGGCCCTTCGGTGCAATGGAGCGTTAGCGGTGCCGTCTCCGGCCAACGCGTAGTCCTGCTGGCCGAAACGACCGACCGGCGCATACGGAATCCGTCGACCCGTTGGCGCGGCGAACTGCGCGCCGGAAGCCTGCACCTCGAGCAGATTGGCAGCGGGGCCTGCGATCCGACGCGCTCCGGCGCACTCAGGAAATCCTGAGCGGGCCTCGCCTCATGGGCGAACGCGCGCCGCTGATCCTGCTTCCGGGGCTCCTCTGCGACCGCGCGCTCTGGCAGCATCAACTCGATCATCTCGCCGATCTGGCGGACACGAGCGTGCCCGATCTCGGCCTCGACGACAGCGTCGAGGCCATGGCGCGGCGCGTGCTGGACGCGGCGCCGCCGCGCTTTGCGCTGGCGGCGCTCTCGATGGGCGGTTACGTGGCGCACGCGATCATGCGCGCGGCACCCGAACGCGTCTTGCGGCTGGCCCTCTTCGACACTTCGGCGCGGCCGGATACCGAGGAGCAGCTCGCGCGACGCCGGGGTCTCATCTCGCTGGCCGAGAAGGGCAAGTTCAAGGGGGTAACGCCGCGCCTCTTGCCGCTGCTCATCCATCCGGCCCGGCTCGAGGACAAGCCGCTGACCACGGCCGTTATGAGCATGGCCGAGCGCATCGGTAAGCCGGCCTTCCTGCGCCAGCAAAAGGCGATCATGGGCCGGCCTGACAGCCGCCCCCACCTTCCGTCATACCGGTGTCACACGCTGGTCGCCGCAGGGCGCGCGGACGCGATCACGCCCGTCGAGGTTAACGCCGAGATGGCGCGCCTCATCCCGGGCGCCAAGCTGGTGCTGATCGAGGACTCGGGACATCTTTCGCCGATGGAGCAGCCGGTGGCGGCCACGGCGCTCTTGCGCTACTGGTTCCAGGGCTGAAAAGTTCGGGGCATGCGGGGGATGCGGCTCGCAACGTTTCTCGTCGCCGCGCTGTGCGCGGGCGATGCCGCGGCGCAGAACGACCGCCCGCGGCCCAGCTTCGATTGCGCCGGCGTCGCCAGCCGCGTGCACATGACGATCTGCAACAGCCAAGATCTGTCGGAGCTCGATCGCGATCTCGCGCGTTACGTTCTCGCGTTCAAGACGGTGCTCGCCGACGATGCGGCCCGTGTGCTCGACGCCGGCCAGGCGGCCTGGGAGCGCGCGCGCGACACGCAGTGCAATCGCGTGATCGGCGAGATCGACCCCGACGGCCCGGTCTATCGCTGCCTCATGGCGATGTACCGCGCGCGCCTTGTGCAGCTGGCACAGCAGAACGACCGCCAGCGCGGCGCGCGCGGACGCGCGATTTCCGGCTATTATCGCTTCGTGGAGCGCGGCGTGGCTGGCGAAATGTGGGTGATCAGCTGGCCTGAGGCGACGGTGACGGTCTTGATCGACACGCTCACCCTGCCCGACGTGCCCACTTGCGCGTTCCGCATGGAAACCGCCGGCGACGGCAATTACATCGAAGGCTTTTCGCAAAGCGCGCACGAGTGCCGCGTCAGCGTCAATTTCGAAGGACGCACGGCGAACGTGGCCTCTTCGAACTGCGCCGCGATCTGCGTGCTCAACGGCCGCATCGACGGCGTGTATAGGCGGTGACAAATGGCGATCGATTTCGCGACACTGACGCTCACCTGGCGGCCCAACCAGTTCCTGGCGCTGCCCCCCGGCTTCGCCGCCAAGGCCCGGCCGCATGCGGCGAGTCCGGTCTTCGCCAAGACACCGGAGCAGGTGCTCGACGCGCTGAAGCGCGTGGCGCTCGCCGAGCCGCGCACGACTCTGCTCGCGGAGGAACGCGCCGCGCGCCGGCTTGCGCTGGTGCAGAAGAGCAAGACGTTTCGCTTTCCCGACTACATCGACGCGGAGGCGGTTCCCCTGACTACCGGGCAGACCGCGCTCGCGATCTACAGCCGGGCGAAATACGGCATCCGCGATTTCGGCGTGAACCGGGCGCGCGTCGAACGCTGGCTCGCGGCGCTGAAACGCGAGCTCGGTTAGTCGAACGCCCGCTTGCCGGCCCGGCCGAGGTCGGAAATGTCCTTGCCGATGCCTTCGACCGTGCCGCAGCCCGAGGTCGCTCCGAGCGTGACCGCCCCTAACCAGAGCGCGCCCGCTACCTTCAGCACGACGATCCAACGCAGAATCATGGCCGCCTCCTTGCCAATCTCAACCCCTTGATTAGGCGAATTCTTGCTCTCCTATATCTTGTAGTCGAACCCCGACACCAGGCGCAAGAACATTGTTTGTACGGAGGCTAGCGCGGCTTCGTTTCCGGCAGCGGGAGATCGCGCTCTCAGCGCTTCCTGAAGAAGGACTCGGCGCCGCTGCGGTGATCCTGCTTCTTGGCGATGGCGGCGCGGGCACGCGCGATCTCGCCCTCAAGTTCGGCGATGTAGCTCTCAAGCTCGGCGACGCCCAAACCTTCGAGATCGCGCGGCTTGGGCTTCTGCTTCCTTGGCTCGAGTTCTTCGGGGTCGAGGGCCATGAGCTGCCTGGCGGAATGGTTACCAGCATAGCGCCGGCGCGGCCCGCCGCCAGCGGCCTATGTGACCCGTGTCACTGCAGCCCGGACGGTTTGCGCGTAGGTTTCTGCTCGACACAACGGAAGTCTCCCCTCCTCTCATCCGCTGTGTCGGCCCCCCAGGCCGAAAGCCCCGCTGGTACCCGCCCGGCGGGGCTTTCAATTTCCGGGCCCGCTCTCGCGAGGTGTGTCGGGTTTGCGCCTTCAATCCACCGCCTTATCCACAAGCTGATCCCATCAAAAGCGCTGAGGGATCGCGTGATTTTGAGCCTGCGCCTGAAAAGGCCATCGACCTTGTCCACGCCCTTCAGGTCGGCCGCAAGCGCGGCGGTGATTTTCTCCATTTGACAGGGCGATAAATTGAAATTACAAATATTGCAAAATCAACTTTCCTGCGGGAGGAGCAGTCATGGAATTCGGCTACTTCACGCTGAGCGACAACCACTATCGCAACAACCCGCGGACGCCGAACGAGTTGGTGCTGCAAATCCGCGAGCAAGCGCTGCTCGCGGACAGGCTGGGCTACCACTCGGTGTGGATCGGCGAGCATCATTTCGATTCGCTCGGCGTCAATTCCCGTCCCGATCTCGTCCTCGCCAGCATCGCGCCGCTGACCAAGACCGTGCGCCTCGCGCCGGCCGTGTCGGTGCTGCCGCTGCATCACCCGGTCCATGTCGCCGAGAGCTGGGCGACGCTCGATCTCCTCTCGGGCGGCCGCGTCGATTTCGCCTGCGGCCGCGGTTACGACCGCCGCGAATACGAGCCGTTCGGCTCCGACTTCATGAAATCGGCCGAGCACATGGAGGAAAGCATCGAGGTCATCCTCAAAGCGTGGACCTCGCCGGGCCCGTGGTCGCACACGGGCAAGTTCTTCAATGTGCCCGAGATGGAAATCACGCCGAAGCCGGTGCAGCAGCCGATCCCGTTCTATGTCGGCTCCTTCTCCAAGACGAGCATCGCGATGGCCGCCAAGCGCGGTCTCAACATCATTTATGCGCCGTTCGCGGCCGGCATGGTGTTCGGCGGCCTCGACAAGGCGGTGCAGGCCTATCGCGACGCCTGCGTTGCCGAAGGCCACAAGCCCGGTCGTGCGATGTGCAGCTATTTCGTCTTCATCGCGGACAGCGACAAGGACGAGGACTACGGGCGCGAGGCGCAGATGCGCTATTTCCGCGAATGCTGCCTGCCCGCTTTCACCAGCGAGCCCGAGAAGCTGCCGCCGACGATGCAGTACTTCATCAAGATCGTCGACATCATGTCGAACATGAAGAAGCAGGATTTGAGCGAAAAGTCGATCCTGCTCGGCCCGCCGCAGAAGATCGTCGACACGCTGAAGCGGGTCGAGGCCGCCGGCATCGAAGAGGTGATCCTCTACTTCAACGTCGGCTGCAAACCGCACAATCTGGTGAAGGAGCAGATGCATCGCTTCATCGAACAGGTGGCGCCGCACTTCCAGGGCAAGCACAACGAGCGCCGGCTCGGCAAGGCGGCCGAGTAGCCCGGCGATGAGCAATTTCGACCTCACGCGATATCTGCCCTATCTCGTCAACCGCACCGGCGTGCGCCTCGCGAACGCGTTCGGCGAAGTGCTGCGCGCGCACGGCATCACGCTGCAGATGTGGCGCGTGCTGGCGGCGCTCGACCACTCCGACGGCCAGCGTATCTCCGACCTCGCCGCGCTCACTTCGATCGATGTCTCGACGCTCTCGCGCATCCTCGATGCGATGCAGGAGAAGGGGTTGATCGAGCGCCGGCGCGCCAATGGCGGCGACGCGCGCGTCGTGACCGTGCACGAAACCGAAGCCGGCCACGCGCTCACCGGCGAGATCATCCCGCGCGCCCGCCACTACGAGGAGGTGGCGCTCCGCGGCTTCGCGGCCGAGGAGGAGACGGCGTTGAAAGCGATGCTGGTGCGCGTCTACCGCAACATCGATGCGCTCGAGGAGGAAGCGGCCGCAGGGGCGACGAAGGCGGCCTGACCGCGCGCGTCGCTCCCAACGGACCTCGAAACGCGTTTCCTTATTGGCCTTGCATCAAATGCGGCCGCGTGCTCGCGGGCAACCTCTGCTCTTCGAGCATCTGCGGCGCGGCGCGCAACGTTTGCGTGAATCCGCTGGCGCCGAAGGCGATCTCTCCGCCCTGCGGCAGATTGAGCTCGATGCGCCAGAGAAAATAGGGAAACCGCCCCGCCGCGCCTTGCTCGTGCACGGGTTCCCGCGTGATCGCGGCGATCGACAATTCGTTGAGTGCCCCGCGGACGGCGCGCGCGCCGCAGTCGATGCTGATGCGGAGATCGGTCACGTCGTGGAAGACGAGCGTCGCCGGGGCGACGCGGAACTTGGCGCCGCCGTCGGTGCCGCAGATCCACTCGACGATGTGGTCAATGTCGAGCACGAGGTCGCTTCGCCAAACGCCGCGATCCGGATCCCCGGCGCCAAAGTGAAGGGCGTAGACGATATTGTCGTGCCAGCGAAGCGCGTCGTATCGGTCGGAGCCGGCGGTCATCGGGTGCTCCCTGGTCGACGCGAGAGAGCGGTTCGAGGTCACCGGTTGCGCGGCGCCGCTTTCTCGTAGGCTTGCTTCATCGCGTCGCCCAAACGGCCGGGCCCCAGAAGCACGGCGCCGCCATCGACCGGCAGGATCGCGCCGGTGATGTAGGCGGCGAGGGGCGAAGCGAGGAAGAGCACCGCGTAGCCGATCTCGTCCTTGGTGCCGAAGCGCTGCAGCGGCGTGCCTTCGCGCGCCATGCGCCGTTCGTCTTCGGTCGGAGCCAAGCGCGCCATGCCTTCGGTGTCCGCGATCGGCCCAGGAATAATACCGTTGCAGCGCACGCCCAAGGGCCCCCACTCCGCTGCCAGGGTCTTGGTCAGGATGTCGATCCCGGCCTTCGCCGCGCTCACATGCGCTTGATAGGGATAGGGATGCAGCGCCTGGGGCGCCGAGATGGCGATGAAACAGGCGCCCGGCTTCTTGAGGAACTCGAAGCCGGCGCGCGCCACGTTGAACGTGCCGAGCAGATCGATCTCGACGACGGTCTTGAACGCGTTGGCCGACATGCCGAGCGCGGGCGCCACGAAATTTCCGGCTGCGCCCGACACGAGCACGTCGATGGGCCCGAAGCGCTCCTTGGCGGACTTGAGGACCGCTTCGACCTCCGCATAGTTCCGCACATCGGCGGCGGCGCCCCACGCCTCGGCGCCGGCGCCTTTCAGCCTCTCCGCCGCGGCGGCGACGCGATCGGCCTTGCGGCTGCACACGCTGACCTTGGCGCCGCAGCGCGCAAACACCTCGCCGATGCCGAGATTGATCCCCGACGATCCGCCGGCGACGAAGACATGCTTGCCGCGCGCCGCAGCGGCGAGGTCGAACGACGTCATGCGCCACGCCCCTTTCTACTGCGCCACCCGGCACTCGGCGACGCCGACCATCGTGTCGCGCGTCACGATCTTCGCGAGCTGCTCGGCGCTCCAGCCCTCGGTCCCCGGCGGACGCATCGGGAGGACGAGGTAGCGCATGTCGGCGGTGGAATCGTGCACGCGAACCTCGCGCCGGGGCGCGATCTCAGTGCCGAACTCCTCCAAGACGGCGCGCGGATCGCGCACCACGCGCGCGCGGTAGGCGGCGCTCTTGTACCAATCCGGCGGGCGGCCCAACACGAACACCGGATAGCAGGAGCAGAGCGTGCAGACGATGACGTTGTGAATCGCCGGCGTGTTCTCGACGACGACGAGATTTGCCACCACGACGTCGATCCCGATCTCGGCGCAGGCCTTCTTGCCGTCGTCGAGCAGGCGCTGCTTGAACTTCTCATCGGTCCAAGCGCGCGCGACAACCCCGGCGCCGAGCGCGGGGCCGCGCGCATCGATCTTCTCGATGAACGCGCGATGCTGATCGGCCGTGAAGAAGCCTTTCTCGATCAACAGCTCGCGCACCGCATCAGCCAGCATCGGATAGTAGCCTTGGGGCTCCTTCGCCTGGATCGGTCCATGCGGATCGTGGCCGTGCGCATGCTCGTGGTCGTGATCATGGCCTTCATGGTCGTGGTCGTGTGGATCGTGGGTCATCGCTCCTCACTTCGCCGGCTCGAGCCAATGCTCGAAAATTTCGATTTCCACCGTGTCCCCGGGATTGCCGCGATAGTCGGGCCAAACGTGCTGCTGATCGAAGCGGACGCGGTAGAGGACTTTGGCCGCGCCGCCATATTGTCCAAAGGCCAGCTCCTCGGGATTGCGATACTGCCCGCAGATGCGCTCGACGATCCCGGTCTTGCCGCGGATGTAAAATGGCGTGCGGATGTGGCCCTTCTCCGGGAACCGCGCGGCGACATGGACCTTGTCGCCGGGCTTGAAGCGCGAGGCAGTGCCGGCGCCCCAGCTCACGACGTCTCCTTCGCGCGCGCAGCTTTCAACGACACGATGCGTTGCTCGATTTCGGCGCGCGACAGGACCCCCTTCTCGACCAGGATGTTCGTCAGCGACGCGATCCAGCGCTCGTAGTAGGTGAGCGTGTCGTAGAGCTTGGGCGGCAGCTCCTCGATGCCGCGGCGCAGCTCGTCGACCGTGACGACCGGCTTTTCGCGCAGCTGCAGGCAGCGCAGGATCGCCTCGATGCGCTTCTCCCACGGCTCGATCTCGTGCTCGGCGAGGCTCACCGGTCCCGCCGGCTGCCCGCCCATGTCGTGATGCATGCGATGCGGCGTGTCGGACATGGGCGGATTATGAACCAGCCGAAGGGGAAGTTGAACAGGCAGGCGCTGAATGGCAAAGTTGCGTCCAACGTTACGCTAGGAACGCCAGATCACGTCAAAGCGACCCATGGATCCGACCAAATTCGAGGATGCGCTCAGACGCGACGGCTTCGACGAGATCAGCACTGCCGGATTTCCCGCCGGGCACGATCTCGGCAGCCACGCGCACCCCTGTGCCTTGCGGGCCCTGGTCTTGGAGGGCGAATTTCGCATCTCCGTCGATGGCAAGGAGACCGCCTGCCGGCCCGGCGAGGTCTTCGCCCTGCCAAGCGGCGTCCATCACACAGAGCGGACTGGCCCCGCCGGCGTGCGCTTCCTGATCGGACGCAAACGCTAGCGCTCATTTGCCTTTGAAGTTGCCGTCGCGGCGTTCGTTGAAGGAACGCACGCCTTCGGCGAAGTCTTGGGTCTTGACGATCACCTTGCGGTCGCGCGCCATCGCCGCGATGGCCGCCTCCTGGCCCTTGGTCGCGTAGATCCACGAGTTTTCGCGCGTGGCGCGGACGGCGATGGGCGCTTGCTTGGCGATGCGCTCGGCGATCTCGATCGCCTTGGCGAGGCCCTGTCCCTGCGGCACGACCTCTTGCACGAAGCCCAGGCGATGCGCGGCGGCGGGATCGAACTCGTCGCCGGTCAGCAGATACCGCATCGCGTTGCCCCAGCCGGCGCGCTCGACGAAACGGATCGTGGCGCCGCCATAGGCCGCGAGGCCCCGCTTTACCTCCACCTGGGCGAAACGCGTGCCCTCCTCGGCCACGACGATGTCGGCGGCGAGCATCAGCTCGATGCCGATCGTGAAGCAGAAGCCCTTGACGGCAACCACCACCGGCTTCTTGCGGAACGGCGGCCGCAGCGCCAGCGGATCGACGAGGCCTTTCGGGATCAGCTCGGCGGTGATGTCGAAGGCCGAAAGCTGCAGGCCGGCGGTGAAATGCGCGCCCTCGGCATGCAGCACCGCGCACCAGAGCTCCGGGTCGCGCTCATAGGCCGTGTAGGCCTCGGCGAGCTGCGTCAGCATCGCCGGCGTGAAGCCGTTGTATTTCTTCGGCCGGTCGATGCCGACCAGGAACAGGCGCCCGCGCCGCTCGGTGGCGATGCGCCCGGGATCGGCGATGGCCGGGTTGGCGGCGGCGGGCTTCGCGCTTGTGTCGGCGGGCATCGGAGCGCTCCCCAATCGGCAGTTCGTGCCCGAAGCCCTACACCATCTGTCGCTCCCGCCAAAGCGGGAGCCCGTGCCTCTACCGCCGCGGCGTTTCCGGCGAGCGCTCTCCGGCGGAAAGTATGGGTCCCCGCTTTCGCGGGGACGACCACAGGAAATTTGTTCGAGGTGCTACTTGCGGCGCAGCTTGCCGACGATGCCGGTCGGGAAGAAGTAGACCGAGAGGATGAACAGCACGCCGAGCCAGAGCAGCCAGCGGTCCGGGTGCAGCAGCTTCGGCAGCAGCGGGATGCCTTCGAGCGACTTGCTGGCGAGGCCCATCAGCGATTGGAGATAGTTCTGCGCCAGGATGAAGATCGTGGCGCCGATCGCGGCGCCGTACATCGTTCCCATGCCGCCGATGACCACCATCAGCAGAATGTCGATCATGATGGCGAAGGAGAGCGAGGTGTCCGGGCCGATGTAGCGCAGCCAGAGCGCCATGAGGGCACCGGCCATCGTCGCCATGCCGGCGCCGAGGCAGTTGGCGATGGTGCGGTAGACGACGGTGCGGTAGCCGATGGCCTCGGCGCGGAACGTGTTTTCGCGGATCGCCTGCAACACGCGGCCGAACGGCGAGTTCACGATGCGGATCATCGTCAGGAACAGCGCCAGCGAGACCGCGAAGACGAGATAGTAGACGACGATGCGCCCCGTGATCGCCACGCCGAGGATCTCGCCCTCGAAAAGACGGAAGCTCGGGCGCAGCAGCGCGGGCACGCTGAAGCTCCGCCCGTCCTCGCCGCCGGTCAGCGAGGAGAGCTGCGAAGCGAGGATGGCGAAGGCCGAGGCGACGGCGAGCGTGATCATCGCAAAGAAGATCGTCCGCACGCGCAGCGAGACGAGGCCGATGACGAACGAGAGCAGGACCGAGACCGCGAGCGCGATCGCGAGGCCGGCGGCCACCGCGCCCCACTCGGCGCCCCAGCTGTAAAGCGCCAGGCCCACGCCGTAGCCGCCGATGCCGAAGAACATCGTGTGCGCGAATGAGACGATGCCAGTGTAGCCGAGCAAGAGGTCGTAGGAGGCGACGAGCACGATGAAGTAGCAGATCTTCGCCGCGACGTTGAGCGGCTGCGTGCCGGGGAACAGGAACGGCGCCAGCGCCAGCAGCACGAAGATCGCGAGCAGGATCGCGGTGAGCGCGCGAGAGCGCGGAAAATCGCCGGAAAGAATCTGGGTCAGCATACGCGCCCCGCGCCGCCCGTCATCCCGGGCGAAGCGAAGGACCCCGATGCGGCTCGTGGCCTGCGCGTGCAACCTCGGCGAAAAGTGCAGCGTGGAGGCCCGCGCCGGCGAGATCCTTCGCTTCGCTCAGGACGACGGTTGGATGGGGTGGCCGCGCTCATCGCTTGGCCACCGGATAGAGGCCCTGCGGACGCCACATCAGGATCAGCACCATCAGCAGGATGTTGGAGCCGAGCGCCACCTTGGGCGCCAAAAAGCCGGTGTAGTTGGCGACGAGCGCCACCAGCAGCGAGCCCAGGAAACAGCCGCCCACCGAGCCCAGACCGCCCACGATGATCACGATGAAGATGAGGACCATCACCTCCATGCCCATGCCGGGCGTGAGAGTCTGGCGGTAGAAGGCCCACATCACGCCGCCGAGGCCGGCGAGCGCCGAACCCGCGACGAACACGCCGACGAAGAGCCGGCGGATGCGGTAGCCCAGCGCCTCCACCATCTCGCCGTTCTCGACCCCGGCGCGGATGAGCAAACCGATCTTGGTACGGTTCAGCACCAGCAGCATCGCGGCGAAGACGGCGAGGCCGACGGCCACCGCGAGAATGCGATAGCGCTCGATCGCGGCGTCGCCGATCAGCACCGCGCCGCGGAAAGCCTCGGGCGGCGGCACCGAGATGGGGTCGGCGCCCCAGAGCACGTGGATCAGCTGCTCGGCGACGATCATGCCGCCCATCGTCACGAGGATCTGCTTGAGATGCTGGCCATAGACCGGCCGCACGATCACGCGCTCGAAGGCCCACCCGAGCGCGCCCGTGAGCGCCATCGCGACGACCGCGCAGAGCAGCAGCACGGCCACGTTCACGAACATCGAATCGGCCTGCACCATCGCGGCGAGCGGCAGCACGACCAGCGTCACCGCGAAGGCGCCGATCGAGATGAACACGCCGTGGCCGAAATTCAGCACGTCCATGAGGCCGAAGACAAGCGTGAGGCCCGAGGCCATGATGAAGATCATCATGCCCATGGCGAGGCCGGCCACGGTGAGCGTGAGCCAGCCGGAGAAATTGCCGACCAGCGGCAGCGCCACAACGGCGAGCGCCGGCACGATCAGGACCGGCAGCCAATCGCGTTGCATCTTCGGCGGCGCGGCCGCCGCGGCCTTGGCCGGGGGGATGGCGCGCGCCTGCGTCATTGGTGCGCGTCCAGATGAAGGCCGAGCAGCCGCTGCTGCAGGTCGCGGTCGGCGGCGAGCGCTTGCATGGTGCCGGCGTGGCGGATCTTGCCGTCGTCCATCACCGCGACGCGGTCGCCGAGGCTCTCGGCGAACATGAAGTTCTGCTCGACGAGCAGAATCGTCGTCTCGGTGCGCTTCAACTCGCGGAATGCCGCGACCATGTTGCGGATGATCGAGGGCGCCAGACCCTTGGTGGGCTCGTCGACGAGCATGAGCTTCCTCGGCTCGATGATCGCGCGCGCAATCGAAAGCATCTGCTTTTGTCCGCCCGAGAGCGCGCCGGCGGCGAGCGCGTAGAACTTCTCGAGCGCCGGAAAGAGGCCGAAGATCCATTGCAGGCGCCGCGCGTCGGGCGTGCGCTCGCGGGTGGCGAGCACGAGGTTCTCGCGCACGGTGAGATCGGCGAAGATGCCCATGTTCTCGGGCACGTAGGCGATGCCGAGGCGGGCGATCTCCGGTGTCGCGAGCGTCGTGAGATCGGCGCCCTCGAACAGGATGCGCCCCCCGGCCGCCCGCCAGAGGCCCATGATCGTGCGCAGCGTCGTCGTCTTCCCGGCACCGTTCCGACCGAGCAGCATCGTGATGCCGCCCTTGGGCACGGTGAAGTCTACGCCGTGCAGGATGTGATAGCGCCCGATCTTGGTGTTGACCCCGGACAGCGAGAGCAGCGCCTCGGCCATGGCTCAGGCCTCCGCCGCTTCTTCGGCGCCCAGGCCGAGATAGGCTTGCTGCACCACCGGCGAGGCGATCACCTCGGCCGGCGCGCCGTCGGCGACGAGCGCGCCGTTGTGCAGCACGATGATGCGGTCGGCGAGCGAGCGCACCACGTCCATCTTGTGCTCGACGAGCAGGATCGTCTTGTCGCCCCGCGCCTTGATGTGCTGGATGAGATCGAGGATCACCGGCACCTCGTCGATGCTCATGCCCGCGGTGGGCTCGTCGAACATGAAGATGTCGGGCTCGATCGCGATCAGGATCGCGACTTCGAGCTTCCGCTGGTCGCCGTGCGGAAGAGACCCGGCAATGTCCTGGGCGCGGCCGGCCAGCGCGGTGCGCTGCAGAATGTGCTCGGCCTGCTCGATCAGCTCGCGGTGGCTCGACCACATGGACCACAGATTGAGGCCGAGGCGCTCGCGGCCTTGCACCACGAGGCGCACGTTCTCGAGCACGGTCAGGTTGGGGAAGAGATTGGTGAGCTGGAACGCGCGGCCCAGGCCGCGATGCGTGCGCTCGGGCGCGGGGAGGCGCGTGATGTCCTCGCCGAACAGCGACACCGTGCCCGCGCTCGCGCGGAGCTGGCCCGAGATGAGGTTGAAGTAGGTCGTCTTGCCGGCGCCGTTGGGGCCGACGATGGCGGTGAGCGTGCCGGGCTTGAATGCGCACGAGACGCGATCGACCGCGACATGGCCGCCGAAGCGGATCGTGAGGTCCCGCGTCTCGAGGACAGGACGCTCTGCGGAGGATGCGTTCGCCATCGCCGGAAGCGCGGGCGGCGAAGGCACGGGCCTCCGCCGCCCCGCGTCGCCTAGCGCTTGTTGCGGATCGGCACGTTGATATCCCTGGCCGGAATTTCGCGCACGAGCTCGAGCATGTCGAAATCGTCCTTCCAGTCCTTCTTGACGCGGAAGTGGTACATCGTCTGCATCGCCTGATGGTCGTCCTTGCGGAAGGTCATCGGCCCCTTCGGCGTCTCGAATTCGAGCCCCTCCATGGCTGCGATGAGCTTCTCGGTATCTGTCGCGCCCGCTTTCTTGATGGCGGCGACGACGCCGAGGGCGGCGCTCATGCCGCCGGCGGTGAAGAAGTCGGGCGGCGTGTTGTTGAAGCGCCTCTTGTGCTCGGCCACGAGCCAGTCGTTCACTGGATTCTTGGGGAAGGCGTAGTAGTAGTAGATGCCGCCTTCCATGCCGGGATAGGGTTTGTAGGTCTTCATCACCGGCAGGATGTTGCCGCCCGGGGCCAGCACGATGCCGAAGCGATCGGGCTTCAAGTCGGCGATCTTGGCGAGCGGATTGGGCCCGGCCCAGTAGATGAAAATGAACTTGCGGCCCTTTTTGTCCTTCAACGCATCGAACATGCGCTGCGCGGGAGCCGTGAAGTCGGTGGCGTTCTGCGGTGCGAATTCCTTGTGCACGATGGTGGCGCCGCAATTGGCCGTCTTGAGCGCCTCCTCGAACGCCCCCACGCCGTCCTTGCCGAATGCGTAGTCCTGCGCCAGCGCCGCGATCGAGGTGTCCGGCCCGCAGAGGGCGAGCGCGTTCGAGATCGCGTCCTGCGTGGAATTGCGGCCGGTCCGGAAGACGTAGCGGTTCCACTTGTCGCCGGTGATGTTGTCGGCGACGGCGGGCTCGACCAGCAGGATGCGCTTGAACTCGGCCGCCACCGGCAGCATCGCCAGCGCCGCGCCCGACGAGGTCGGCCCGACCGCGATGTGCGCCTTCTCGTCGCCATAGGCCTGCTCGAGCAGCGACTTGGCGATGTCGGGCTTGAGCTGGTCGTCCTTGAAGGTGACTTTGATCTTGCGCCCCAGCAGCTCCATCTTGCCCTGGGTCGCGTATTCGAGGCCCATCATGAAACCGGCCTCGGTCTGCTTGGCATAGGCCTCGAACGGCCCGGTCTTGCCGTAGATGACGGCGATGCGGATGTCTTCCTGCGCCGCCGCCGGGCCGGCCAAAGCGGCCAGCGCCGCGATCGCGAGCGATGCTTTCACCACGCGCTGCATGTTTCCTCCTTTGCGCCCTGCGCGCTGCCAACGCTTGCGGGGCGTGTAATATGACAGTCGATTCACCTCTCATGTAACAATAACGCTGCCTCTCTCGGCCCGTCAAGACGGAACAAAATGAGGGTTGTCTTTGTGCTTCGGCAGGCGTATTAAGCGCCAAATATGACAACCGATTCACCTCTCATATGAGCGGGCGCAAGCGGCTTCTCCCTCTGCCCAAGACCGGGCGCGGCGAAATCACCCGGCGCAAGCTGCTCGACGCGGCGCGGCGCGAGATCGGGCGCCGCGGCTTCGCCGACACCTCGGTCAGCTCGATCACCGCCGAGGCCGGCGTCGGCCAGGGCACGTTCTACATCTACTTCCGCAGCAAGGAAGACGTGCTCCGCGAGCTGGTCCTCCACATGGGCCGCAGCCTCCGCCGCCACCTGACGGAGCGCATCGAGGGCGCCAAACACCGCATCGACGCCGAGCGCCGCGGGCTGCGCGCCTTCCTCGAGTTCATCCGGCGCAACCCCGACCATTACCGGGTGGTGGAAGGCTCGCAGTTCGTCGACAGCCGCGTCTATCGCAAATACTACGCCGATTTCGCCCGCTCCTACCGGACCCGCCTGGCCGCCGCCGAGCGGCGCGGCGAACTCCGGCCGGGTTCTGGCGAAGTGCGCGCGTGGTCGTTGATGGGGATGGCGGTCTATCTCGGCCAGCGTTACGCGCTCATGGACAGCAAAGCGCCGCTCGATCCCATCGTCGATGCCGCGATGGATCTCATCGCCCGCGGGCTTGCGCGATGAGCGCGGGCGCGCTCACCGTCTTCAAAGCTGCTAATGGCGTCGGCACGATTACGCTCAACCGCCCGGAACGCCACAACAGCCTCGTTCCCGAGCTGCTCGAATCGCTAATCCGCGATGTCGCCAGCGCGGCCGGCGCGAATCTCCGCGCGCTCGTCCTCGCCGCCAATGGTCGAAGCTTTTCAACCGGCGGCGACGTGGCGGCTTTCTTCGAGGTGACGCCGAGCGAACGCGGCGGTTATGCCGGCCGGATCGTCGGTGCGCTCAATCGCGCGATCCTCGCGCTGTTCGATCTTCCGTTCCCCGTCGTTGGCCGCGTGCACGGGCCCGTCACGGGCGGCTCCCTCGGCCTGGTGCTCGCCTGTGATCTTGTCGTTGTAGCGCCGGCCGCATTCTTCCAGCCTTACTACGTCGACGTCGGCTTCAGCCCCGACGGCGGCTGGAGCGCCCTCCTGCCCGAGCGCATCGGGCCCGCGAAGGCGCGGATGATTCAGCTGCTCAACCGGCGTATCAGCGCGGCGGAAGCCGTCGAATGGGGCATCGCGACTACGCTGGTCGAGCCCGCCGATCTCGATCCAGCGATCGGTGCATGGCTCGAGAAGCTTGGGAGCAAGGTTTCCAGCGCATTGACGTGCACCAAGGTACGGCTGCTGCCGCCGGACCGCCGAGCGGCCTATGCCGCCGAGCTTGAATCGGAGCGGCGGAGCTTCGTGGCTCAGATCGCGAGCGCCGCGGCGCATGAGGGCATGGCGCGCTTCCTGCGGCGGCCTGCATAGTTGGCCGCGGGAGGAAACGGCCCGTGCGCTCCGTCGTCTCCATCGCCGCCAAGCGCATGGCGCTCATGCCCGCGCGCAGCGCCCACACGGTGCGGCCGAACTGGCGCCGGCCCTTGCATTGGCGGAGGCCTCGGGAATGATCGGAGAGCGCGCATCGTACCGCCGCGTGTTCACGCAGAGCGACTTCGATCGCTTCGCGCGGCTGACCGGTGACGACAATCCGATCCACTGCGATCCCGAGTTCGCGAAGCGCAGCCATTTCGGGGCGACGGTATCGCACGGGATGCTGCTGTATTCATGCATCTCGAAGGCCTGCTCCGAACTCATCCCGGGGCCCGGCGCGGTGCCGCTCACCCAAGAGCTGATGTTCCCGAACCCCACCTATGTGGGCGACGAGATCACGGTCGCGCTCGAAACCGTCGCCGAGAACAATGACGGCACCCTCGAGCTCGATTCCCTGGTGAGCAAGCCCGGCGCTGGAAGCCCGATCGTAACGGCGCAGGGCCGGGCCCGCATCAGGCCGCGCGCGGTCCGGCAAGCGGACGTGCCGGCGGCAGGCGGCGCGGATTCCGCGCGCGGCGACCCGGATCTACACGGCCTTCGTACCGGCATGTCGGCCGCGGCGACGCGCGTTTTCTCCGCAGCCGATCTCGAGGAGTACGGAGACCTGATCGGCGATCGCAACCCGCTGTACCGCGACGACTCTTGGGCGCAGGCGGCGGGCTTCGCGCGGCGCATCGTGCCGGCGCCCCTGCTCGCCGGGATGTTTTCGGACCTCCTGGGCACGCGGCTGCCGGGACGGGGCACGGGCTGGATGAAGCAGCGGCTGCGATTTGCGAGCCCCGCATACCCGGACGACGCGCTCACCGCTCGGCTGGAGATCACACGGCTGCGCGCCGACAAGGAATTGGTCAATCTAAAGAGCACGATCACCGCCGCCGACGGCCGCCTCGTGTGCGACGGAGAGGCGCTCGTGCTCGTGCGGAATCTCGAGGCGAGGCTCATGCGCAAGGTCTGACCATGGCTGATCGCGGCGCGAAATCGGACGTGGACGAGATCGGCGCGGCGCTGGCGCGCATCCTCGAGCTGAGCCGGAAGCTCGCCGCCGAGCAGTTCCGCCGCGCCGCCGACGATGACGGATTTCAAGTCCTCGATCCGATGGTCGTGGCGAAGACGTTCTTCGCGGTCGGCACTCGCCTGGCCGCAGATCCGGAGCATCTCGCGCGCGAGCAGGCGAAGTTCTGGAACCGCTACGCGGAGCTGTGCCGGCGGGCCGCCGACCGGGTGCACCTCGGCAAGCCGGTCGAACCCGTCATCGCGCCCGCCCCCGGCGATCGTCGCTTCAAGGATCGCGAATGGGCCGAAGGGCCGATCTTCGATTTCGTCAAGCAGTGTTATCTGCTCGTGGCGGAGTGCGCCCATTCCACCGTCGGCGGCGCGCGCGGCCTCGATCCGCACACGGCGAAGAAGGCCGCCTTCTATACGCGTCAATTCGTGAACGCGCTGTCGCCGGCGAATTTCGTCGCCAGCAACCCGCAGGTGCTGCAGGCGACGCTGGAGAGTCGCGGGGCGAACCTGGTCAAGGGACTGGAACACCTGGTCGCGGACCTCGACCGCGGGAAAGGACGGCTGCGCCCGAAAACCGCCGACCTCGAAGCCTACCGCCTCGGCGAGAACCTCGCCGTGACGCCGGGCCAGGTCGTCTTCCAGAACGAGCTCATGCAGCTGCTGCAATACGCTCCCGCCACCGACGAAGCGCACCGGCGCCCGCTGCTGGTCGTGCCGCCGTGGATCAACAAGTATTACATCCTCGATCTGCAGCCCCGGAACTCGTTCGTGCGCTGGGCGGTGGGCGAAGGCCACACCGTCTTCGTGATCTCGTGGGTGAATCCCGATGCATCGCACGCCGCCAAGCGCTTCGACGATTACCTGACCGAAGGCGTGGTTGCGGCTCTCAACGCAATCGAGCGGGCGACCGGCGAGCGCGAAGTCAATACGCTCGGCTATTGCATCGGCGGCACCCTGCTCGCCTGCGCGCTCGCCTATCTCGCCGGAAAGCATGACGGGCGCATCGCCGCCGCGACGCTGATCGCGACGCTGCTCGATTTTTCCGAAGTCGGCGAGATCTCGGTGTTCATCGACGAAGAGCAGCTCGCGCTCATCGAGCGGCACATGGATCGTCACGGTTATTTCGACGGCAATCACATGGCAACCGCGTTCAACCTGCTGCGCGAGAACGAACTGATCTGGCATTACGTCGTGGAGGACTATCTGCTCGGCCGGGAACCCGCGGCATTCGACCTCCTCTACTGGGGAATGGACGCCACGCGCATGCCCGCGGCGATGCACAGCTTCTATCTGCGCAACATGTACCACCGCAATCGGTTGCGCGAGCCGGGCGGAATCACGCTGGCCGGGGTGCCGATCGATCTGGGCCGCATCCGGCAGCCGATGTACTTCCTCGCCACGCGAGACGACCACATTGCGCCTTGGCAATCCACGCATGCCGGCGCGCGGCTGGTCGGTGGTCCCACGCGATTCGTGCTCGCCGGCGGCGGTCACAACTCGGGCGTGATCAACCTGCCGAATGCGCGCAGGACTTACGGCTACTGGACCGGGGAGCGAGTCGGATCGGATCCCGAGGCCTGGTTGGCGGCCGCGGTGCCTCGTGAGGGCTCGTGGTGGAGCGACTGGGCCCAATGGATCGCCGCGCACGGCGGCGGCCGCGTTCCCGCCCGGCGGCCGGGCGACGGCGCGCTTCGGCCGGTCGAGGCTGCGCCCGGCTCGTATGCCAAGGTGCGAATCGACTGAGTTCTCGCGGGAGGGCTGGCTCTTGCACACCGTCTTCGACATCGCGGCCAAGCGCGCGGCACTATCGCCCGAGCGCGTGGCCTTCACAGAGATCGACACCGGCCGCGCCTGCACCTATGCGGAGCTCCACGACCGCGTCGCGCGCTGCGCTACAGTGCTGCGCCGGCGCGGCGTCGGGCCCGGCGACCGCGTCGCGATCCTGAGCCACAACGACATCGCGTTCTTCGAGATCCTGCTCGCTTGCGGTCGCGCCGAGGCCATTCTGGTGCCGCTCAACTGGCGCCAGCCGGTGCCCGAACTGCTGCCCATCCTCAAGGATTGCGCGCCCAAGCTGCTCCTCGCCGACGCCGAGCACGAGGGCGTCGCGCGCGAACTCGCTGCGGCGCTCGGCCTCCCCTGGCTCGGCCGGCGCGATTACGAGGCCGCCACGGCCGGCGCTCCGGCCGAGCCGCGCGAGACGGCTTGGCAGGCCGAGCGCGTCTGGTACCTCCTCTACACCTCCGGCACGACCGGGATGCCGAAGGCGGTGATGCAGACCTTCGGCATGGCGTTCGCCAACTACGTCAATATCGGCCAGGCGATCGATCTCGTCTCGACCGACACCACGATCAACTTCCTGCCGCTCTTCCACACCGCCGGCATCAATCTCTACACGCTGCCCATGCTGATCGCCGGCGGCACGAGCCACGTGCTCAAGAAATTCGAGGTCGGCGAGGTCGTCGACGCGCTGATCGCCGGCAAGTGCACGAAGTTCTTCGGCGTGCCCGCGATCTACCAGGCGCTGGCGCTGCACCCCGATTTCGACACGCTGGACTTTGCGCGCGTGCGCCACTGGGCCTGCGGCGGCGCGCCGCTGCCCGTGGAGCTCATTCGGCGCTTCGCGGCGCGCGGCATCCGCGTCTGCAACGGCATGGGCATGACCGAGACCGGCCCGACCGTGTTCCTCATGGACCCCGCCAGCGCCGAAGCCAAGATCGGTTCGGTCGGCAAGCCGCAGATCCTCTCCGAAGTGCGCGTGATCGACGCCGACGGCAACGCTCTCGGCGCCGACGAAGCCGGCGAGCTCCTGATCCGCGGTCCCAACGTGACGCCCGGCTACTGGAACAACGACGCCGCGACGCGCGGGGCTTTTCTCCCCGGCGGCTGGCTCAAGACCGGCGACGTCGCCAAGCGCGATCGCGACGGCTACTACTTCATCGTCGACCGCATCAAGGACATGTTCATCTCCGGCGGCGAGAACGTCTATCCCGCCGAGGTCGAGGGCGCCATCTACACGCACCCCTCCGTGCTCGAAGTCGCCGTCATCGGCGTGCCCGACGCGAAGTGGGGCGAAGTCGGCGCGGCGTACGTACTGCCAAAGCCTGGCGCCGCGCTCGATGCCGAAGGGCTGCGCGCCTTCTGCCGCAAGATCCTCGCCGGCTACAAGGTGCCGAAATACTTCGAGGTCGTTGGCGATTTCCCGCGCACGGCCGCGGGCAAGGTCCAGAAGCACCTGCTGCGCAAGGGATTCGAGGCGAAGCGCTGAGCGTTCGCCGCGTCATCGCCGAGCGGAGCGTCTCGAGGGAGAGAGCTCCCCAACCGTCCGTCAAGCCCGCCGGGCGACAGCCCCACGCAGCGCGGCACAAGTGAAAAATGACGCGTCTTGCGACGCGCCATTTTTCCTTCACCCCCTCGCACTCGGGTCAGATGTTCCAGCGCCGCACCGGCCCGGTGTCGACGTGGAGGAAATTCGATCGGCGGCTGTACATGCCGACGCCGCCGCGCCTCAGCGAGACGGCGCCCATCGCCAGCTGGCGGAGACCGCGGCCTTGCAGGCGGACGTCGGCGGCCCACCCGCGCAAATGGAACGAGTTCCTCGCCACCGCGCGGCTCCTGGCGGCGAGCATGCCGTTGGTCGCCGGCGATCGATAGCCCGAGATCAACAGGAATGGGTTTGCCGCATCCATCAGCCGGTGCAGGTCGAACAGCAGGTCGTAGAGGCGCGGGTCCATCTCGAGGACGGCATTGTCCCGCGGATCGCGCATCATGTGGTCGAGCGCGGTCAATCCGCCTTCGACGTAGCGCCCGTTCTCGTAGTACGTCACATTCAGTTTTTCGCCGGTCCAGGCGTTCTCGAACGCCAAAGTCCGCGCGCCATCATTGCGCCGCGACGGCGCTGCCCAGCCAGTTCCCGCCGTCAAGATCGCCGCGCCCGCGGCCCCCGCCCCGATCAATAAGCCCCGGCGGCTCACCCGCCGCGGGCCCACCGTGTCCCCATCCATCACGTCCCCACAACAATCAAACTGCGAAGCGGACGGTGCCCTGACCGCAACGCAAAGTCGATGATACAGGCGCAATCGTTTGTAGCAACAAAAAAGGCGGCCCGTTCGTTATGGAACGGGCCGCCGCGGTAAGGATAATTTTTGATTTCGATCAGCGCGCGCCGGCGTAAGCGACCTTGTTCATCGCCGCCTTGAGCGTCGCATCGCGCTTGTAGGCGTCCTTCCTGAAGTGAACCGTGCCGTCCTGCTCGGCCCACCCGGTGAGATAGGTGATGTGGACCGGGATCGGGTTCTTCAGGTTGATCTTCGTCTGCTCGCGCGTCTCCACCACTTTGCGAATTCGATCTTCCGTCCACTGGCCGCTGTCCTGCTCCTTCAAGAGGAAGATCGCGAGGTTCCACGGGTTCTGCACGCGCACGCAGCCATGGCTGAAGTACCGATCCTCGAGGCTGAAGATCGAGCGGTTCGGCGTGTCGTGGATGAACACGTTGTGCGGATTGGGGAAGATGAACGCGGCGGTGCCGAGCGCGTTGCGCGGGCCCGGCTGCTGACGGATGTGAAACGGGAAATTACCCGGCCCGTATTGCGACCAGTCGACCGACGCCGCGTCGATCGCGCTGTTGTTGTCGCCCATGCGCGTCAGCAGCAGATACTCGTTCGACGGGAGATAGCCCGGCGTCTTCTTGATGACCGGCAGCAGCTCCTTCGTCGCGATGCTGTAGGGCACGTTCCAATAGGGATTCAGCTCGATGTACTGCATCGTGCTGCTGAACACCGGCGTCTCGTGGAACGGCCGGCCGACGACCACGCGCGAGGTGTAGACCGTCTTCTCCTTCTCCACGATCTTCAAATCGTTGTCGGCGATGTTGACGTAGATGTAGCGGTCGCCGAGATAGCCGGCGAGCCACCGGCGGCGCTCCAGATTGATCACGAGCTGCTCGACGCGGTCCTTCACCGGGACGTTCATCTCCGCGACCGTGCCGGCGCCGACGTTCCCGTCGTCGATGAGTCCGTGGCGGAGCTGGAATTTCTTGACCGCGGCCAACAACGCGCCGTCGAAAAGATCGGCCTCGCCGCCCATCGATGCGAGATCGCCCGTGACCAGGAGCCGCTTCCTCACCTGCGCCACGCGCGGGTGCTTCATGCCGGGCTTAAGCGTCGGGCCCGCGTCGACGCGTTGCCAGCCGCCCCTCTTCTCGAGCTCGCGGTATTTGTGGAGCGCCGCCACCAGGGCCTTGTAACGGCGCGTGTCGGGCGGAAGGTTCTCGAGGAACTTCGCCATGTCCGGCGCGGCCGCGGCATCGTCGAGCAGCTTCTTGGTATCGGGCCGCTTGGCGTCGCGGAACGTGCCGCCGACCCGGCGCGGATTCGAGACCGTGCCGGAGACGATGTCGCCCGCATAACCGAGATACGCGACGGTCAGCTCGATCTCGAGCTCCTCGCGCTCCTTGGCGCCGGCCTTGGCCGCGCGTTCGGCGAGCTTCGGCATGCCGAAGGTAGCGGGGCTGATGCCGTGATCGTCGGCCTTGGCCAGCGCCGCCAGCAGCGCCTTGCCGCGGGGCGACACGCCGCCGCCATCGAACCACAGCGGCTTGAACTCGCGCTTCGCGTAGAAGTCCTTGATCGCGTCGTTGAGCGCGCGCTCGCCGGCCGTGTGCTTGGCGTCGCGCGCGGCCTGTGCCGTGGGGTCGAACTTGTCCTTGAGGCTGCCGTCCTGGGCAACGGCGGACAGCGGGAATGCGAGAGCGGCGGTAACGGAAAGCGCGGCCGCCCAGATGAGCGGCCGGAGGGGAGCTTGGTTCAGCATGTTCTTTCTGTTTGGCAGTGAAACCGGCGGAGCGAACGTCGGGGTACGCCCACTACTATACGGAAGCGAACCGTGAATTTCACCCTAATCCGGATTCCGCTGCGATCGGTCGAGGCTCGCCGCAACGGGCATCTCAGGGCGCGGTGTAGGCGGTTTTCACTGTGGTATAGAACTCCACGGCGTAGCGCCCCTGCTCGCGCGAGCCATAGCTCGATCCTTTGCGTCCGCCGAACGGCACGTGATAGTCGACGCCCGCCGTGGGTAGATTAACCATGACCATACCGGCCTCTGCGCTACGCTTGAAATGGCTCGCGAACTTCAGCGATGTGGTGCAGATGCCTGTGGACAAGCCGAATTCGGTGTCGTTGGCCGCGGCCAGGGCTTCGTCGTAGTCCTTCACCCTGATGACGCTTGCCACCGGGCCGAACACCTCCTCCCGGTTGATGCGCATGCGGTTGTTCGTTTCCGTAATCAGGGCCGGCTCGAGATAGTAGCCCTTGTGCTTGCGCTCCAAGAGCCGGCCGCCGAAGGCGAGCTTGCCGCCCTCTTTCTGGCCCAGATCGATGTAGCGGATGTCCTGATCGAGCTGGGTCTGGTCGACGACCGGGCCGATATCGGTACCGACGGCGAGCGCGTCGTCGATCTTGAGCTTCGCCAGCGACTCGGACAGGGCCTTCACGAACTTGTCGTGGATGCCCTGGGTCACGATCAAGCGCGACGAGGCGGTGCAGCGCTGGCCGGTCGAAAAATACGCGCCCTGCACCGCGCAATTCACCGCCACGCCGAGATCGGCGTCGTCGAGGATCACGAGCGGGTTCTTGCCGCCCATTTCGAGCTGCACCTTGGCGAGGCGCGCGGCCGCCCGCGCGGCCACGTGCCGGCCGGTGGCCGCCGAGCCCGTGAACGAGATGGCGGCGACGTCCGGATGATTGATCAGCGCCTCGCCCACGACCGAGCCGCGGCCCATGACGAGGTTGAACACGCCCTTCGGAATGCCGGACTTCGCGATGATCTCGGCGAGCGCCCAGCCGCAGCCGGGCACGAGATCGGCGGGCTTGAAGACGACGCAATTTCCGTAGGCCAGCGCCGGCGCGATCTTCCAGGCCGGAATGGCGATCGGGAAATTCCAGGGCGTGATGACGCCGACGACGCCCAGCGGCTCGCGCGTCACTTCGACGAAGATGTTGGGCCGCACCGAATCGACGCGGTCGCCCGGAATGCGTAGCGCCTCGCCGGCCATGAATTTGAAGATGGCGCCGGCGCGCCCGGCCTCGCCGATGCCCTCCGGCTTCGTCTTGCCCTCCTCGCGCGATAGCAGCGTGCCGAGCTCCTCCTTGCGCGCGAGGATCGCGTTGCCCACCGCGTCGAGAATGTCCGCGCGCTGCTGCGGGGTGCTGCGAGCCCACGCCGGAAACGCGCCCTTGGCGGCGGCGACGGCACTCTCGGCTTGGTACTTGTCGGCCTTGGCGTAGTGACCGATCACGTCGTCGACGTTCGAAGGATTGACATTCGGGCCGGCGTCGGCGCCCTTGGTCCATTCGCCGGCGATGTAGTTGGCGTAGTCGGTCATTGTTTCCCTCCCGTGCTTGCGGCAGAGATAAGGCGCCGCGCCGCAGCGGCGCAAGCCCCGCCCGGCTTCGGAAGCGGCACCTGCGCGCGTGAACCGCGGCTGAACCGAGGCGTCACGCCCGGTTCATGGCCCTGCGGTATGATCCGGCTCATTGACACGAGGCCGTCCGGGGTCTGGGCATCGAACGACAGGAGCCTAGACCATGAGTACCAAACTGATTGCAGCCGCAATCGCCGCGGCTGCGGGCGCTGCCTTGATCGGCACGAGCGCCGCGGCGCCCCCGCTCAACCAAGCGTCGCTCGAATGCGCGTTTGGCTTCTTCAAGACCGGAGCGGCCGATAACTACAGCTGCTGGCGCAGGTTTCGCGTCACTTGCAAGCAGGGATTGGCCGCGTCGAAACCAATCCTCATTCACCTCGGCGGGCAGGACTGGAAGGTGTCGTACGGCTGCTACAAGCCGCCGGCGTAGGCTGATCGCCGATCGGTTTGCGGGTCACGAGGCGGGGCGAGCGTCAAGGCTCGCCCCGCTTGCGTGTCCGCGCGGGGCGGAGTCTCGCCACAACCGATAAGCTCTTCCGCTCGCGACCAGGGATCGCCTATGTCTTCTTCGGATGGGCAGGGCGGACGGAGGACCCGGAGATGAGGAGAAAGAAATCCGCAGGCAAGAGAATGCGCAAACAAAGCGAGCCGCGCGAACTGGTCGCTGCGCTGGCAAGCAAGCGCTTCGAGGATCAGACCAAACGCTTGCTGGGCACCCACTACACCAACAAGCACGGCGTACGGCGCGGTCGCTAAGCTCCCCTCGCCCTGGCGAGGGGTTGGGGGAGAGGGGAAGTACCTTCCCTTGGCGCACAGTTGCCACCGGCAAACGCTGAGCTTCACTTGGTGCGCGTGAACGCTCGCTGGAGGGAGGCGATCCCCCTCACCCCCTGCCCCTCGCCCCAGGGCGAGGGAGAATGTTTGCCTGCTGGCGCCTTTCCGCTTAGATGCGCGGCGCGACGCGGCGAGGAAGCGATGGACGTCCGGAAACAGCCCGGCACGAATCTCCGCACCGGGGGCCAGGTGCTGATCGATCAGCTCTGCGTCCACGGCGTGGACCTGGCCTTCTGCGTGCCGGGCGAGAGCTATCTCGCCGCGCTCGACGCGCTGCACGATGCCCCCGAGATCCAACTCGTCGTCTGCCGTCAGGAAGGGGGCGCCGCGATGATGGCCGACGCCTACGGCAAGCTCACCGGCCGGCCCGGCATCTGCTTCGTCACGCGCGGGCCCGGCGCCACCAATGCCAGCGCGGGCCTCCACATCTCGTTCCAGGATTCGACGCCGGTCATCCTCTTCGTCGGCCAGGTCGGGCGCGCGATGCGCGACCGCGAGGCGTTCCAGGAGATCGATTTCCGCCGCATGTTCGGCCAGATGGCCAAGTGGGTCGCCGAGATCGACGACGCCGCGCGCATTCCCGAATACGTAGCACGCGCGTTCGCGACGGCGACACAGGGGCGCCCCGGCCCCGTCGTGCTCTCGCTGCCCGAGGACATGCTGACCGACCGCGTCGCCTGCGCCGACGCGCAGCGCTACCGCCCGGTCCAGCCCGCACCGCCGCCCGAGGCCATGGCGGAACTCGCCGACCGGCTTGCCAAGGCGCAGCGCCCGCTCGCGATCGTCGGCGGCGGCGATTGGGACGCTGCGGCAGTGGAGAATTTCCAGCGCTTCGCCGCGGCGTGGGACCTGCCGGTCGGCACATCCTTCCGCCGCCAGAGCCACTTCGACAACACGCACGAGCAGTTCGTCGGCGACATCGGCATCGGCCTCATCCCCAAACTGGCCGAGCGCGTGAAGAGCTGCGATCTGCTGCTGGTGGCCGGCGCGCGCATGGGCGAGATGACGTCGAGCGGCTACAGCCTCGTCGACATTCCGGTGCCGAAGCAAGCGCTCGTGCACGTCTATCCGGATCCGGAAGAGTTGGGACGCGTCTATCAGCCGGCGCTGCCGATCAACGCGGGCATGAAGACTTTCGCCGCCGCCGCGGCTAAGCTCGCCGCCCCGGCCAAGGTCGGCTGGAGCGCGTGGCGCAAGGAAGCGCGTTCCGACTATCTCGACTGGATCAAGCCGCTGGCCAATCCCGGCAAGGTGCAGATGGCCGAGATCATGGTCTGGCTGCGCGGGCGCCTGCCGGCCGATGCGTTCATCGTCAACGGCGCCGGCAACTATTCGGGCTGGATCCACAAATACTACCAGTTCCGTCGCTACCGCACGCAGGTGGGGCCCACCTCGGGCTCGATGGGCTACGGGACGCCGGCCGCGATCGCGGTGAAGCTCATGCATCCGGACCGGATCGTCGTGAACATCGCCGGCGACGGCTGCTTCCTGATGCACGGCCAGGAGCTCGCGACGGCGGCGCTCTACAACGTGCCGGTCGTCAACATCGTCGTGAACAACGGCATCTACGGCACGATCCGCATGCACCAGGAGCGCGAGTATCCGAAGCGCGTGATCGCGACCCAGCTCAGGAACCCGGATTTCGCCGCGCTCGCCCGCGCCTACGGCCTGCACGGCGAGACCGTGACCGAGACCGCGCAGTTCGCGCCCGCGTTCGAGCGCTGCCTTTCCGCCGGCAAGCCCGCCCTGATCGACCTTCACCTCGATCCCGAGGCGATCACGACGCGCACCACGATCACGAAAGTCCGCGAGGCGGCGCTCGCCGCGGGGCGTTAGTGTCCTTGTTCGAAATCGCCTGCCGCGTAGGGGCGCGCTGCGCGCGCCCTGCCTCCGCCCGTGACCCGGCGGCAATTTGGACGCGCCTTGCGAAACGGCGCAACCCATGCCGGCGCGAGCAGGGCTACGCTCGCTCGCCTTGCGACACATTAAGGGGAGTGAACGATGATCGTCGAGGAACGAATCTACACGCTCAAAATCGCCGGCGCGGCGGAGTGGTTCAAGGCGTACGAGGCCGAGGGGATGCAGATCCAGCTCGGTCATCTCGGCAACATGGTCGGCTACTACACGACCGGGATCGGCGACTTGAACCTCATCGTCCACATGTGGGCCTATGAGACTTTCGAGGACCGACTCAAGCGCCGCGCCGCGCTCGGCGCCGATCCGGCCTGGCGCGCCTATCTCGGCAAGGTGGCGCGTCTCGTGCTGAACCAGCAGAACCGCATCCTGAACCCAGCGCCGTTCTTCGCGCCGCGTCTGAAGGCGATGCTGGAGGCGGCGAAGAAGATGTGACACATTCTTCCGCTCGACGTCCTCAGGCGAAGAGAGGAGCGGTTTTGAGGCGGCGCGAATTCCTGGGAATCCTGGGCGCCCTCGCCGCGCTGCCGCTTGCGACGCAGGCTCAACCGTCGAAGGAGCAGCGGCGGCTTGGCATGCTGTTGCCCAGAACGGACCCGCGCGATGCGGAAGTAGCGGCGGGTCTGCAGCGGCTTCGAGAGCTGGGCTGCGTCGACGGCCAGAATCTTCGAATTGAATATCGCTGGACGCCCGGCGTTGAGCGTGAGCTGCTGCGCGCGCATGCGGCTGGGTTGGTGAACATGGCGCCGGATGTCATCTGGGTCCTGAGCAATCCGGCCGTGGCCGCCTTGCAGCATGCGACCCGGACGATTCCGCTTGTCTTCGTACAGGTTGCCGACCCGGTCGGCAGCGGTTTCGTCGAGAGTCTGGCGAGGCCGGGCAACAACACGACCGGCTTCACCAATTTCGAAGGCGCCATGGGCGGCAAATGGCTCGAAATGCTGAAGGAGCTCGCGCCTCGGACCGCGCGTGTCCTGGTCCTCTTCCATCCGCAGATTCGCGCTCACAACGACTTCGTTCGGTCGATGCAGGACGCCGCGCCGGCGCTCGAGGCGGCATTGACCCTCGGGTCGGCACGAGATCGGGCAGAAATCGAGCATGCCATCGCTTCGTTTCCGCACGGTCCTGACGGCGGCGTGCTCGTCCTGCCGTCTCCAGCGGTCGCTATCCCACGCGACCTGATTATCGCCTCAGTTGCGCAGCGTCGCCTGCCGGCGGTCTATCCGTTCCGCTACTACGCGGCTTCGGGTGGCCTGTTGTCCTACGGATCGGACGCCACCGATCTTTGGCGGCGGTCGGCATCTTATGTGGACCGCATACTTCGCGGCGAAAAACCGAGCGAACTGCCGGTCCAGGCGCCGGTCAAGTTCGAGTTGGTGGTCAATTCGAAGACAGCGAAGGCGATCGACTTCCCGGTGCCACTCACGTTACTCGCGCGCGCGGACGAGGTGATCGAGTGAGCTGCCTTTGGCGAACTCGGTGGATCAGGCAACCTCCCTACGCTTCGCATCGCTGATCGCGCGCCAGACGCGGTGCCCCGCCCGCACCCTTGATGCCGAGCGATCCAAATGGATCATCTCGGCAACATGGTCGGCTACTACACGACCGAGGTCGGCGATCTCAACCTCATCGTCCACATGTGGGCCTATGAGAATTTCGAGGACCGCTTGAAGCGCCGTGCGGCGCTGGGCGCCGATCCCGCCTGGCGCACCTATCTCGGCAAGATCGCGCACCTTCTGTTAAACTGGCAGAACCGGATCATGAATCCGGCGCCATTCTTCGCGCCGCGGCTTCAGGCGATGCTCGAGGCGGCGAAGAAAGTCGGCTGACCAGAATGGATTCTCAATGGATACTTACAGCATCGCCCAGGCGAAAGCTCAGCTCAGCAAGCTGATACGGCGCGCGGGCAAAGGCCGCGAGATCATCATCACGCGCCACGGCAAACCCGTGGCGCGACTTCAGCCGGTCGCGCGGCGGGAGGGCCGGGTCGACGTCGAGTGGCTTGCGAACCGGCTCGGCAAGCAGCCGAAGCTGAAGGTGTCCATCGTGGGTGAAGTGCGCAGGATGCGCCACGCCCTCTAAGGGGCCTTCCTCCCCCGTGCCTCACGAATCGCCCGCCACACGCGGTGCGGGCTCGCCGGCATGTCGATCCAGCCGATGCCGAGCGGCGCGAGCGCGTCGAGGATGGCGCCGTGCACGCAGGGCATGGCGCCCACGGTCCCCGCCTCGCCCGCCCCCTTGATGCCGAGCGGATTGGTCGGCGTCGGCACGGGATGGCTTTCGACCGTCATGTTCGGCACGTCGTCGGCGCGCGGCAGCGCGTAGTCCATGAGCGACCCGGTGAGCACCTGGCCCGATTCGGCATCGAACTGCATGTTCTCGATCAGGATCTGGCCGACGCCCTGCGCCACGCCACCGTGAATCTGCCCCTTCAATAGCAGCGGATTCATCACCGTGCCGACGTCGTCCACGATCGTGTAGCGGTCGATGCGCGCCGCGCCGGTGTCGGGATCGATCTCGATTTCGCAGACATGGCAACCATTGGGGAAGGTCGGCGCGGGCGGCGTGAAGCTCGCCATGGCCATGAGCCCCGTCTCCATGCCTGGCGGCAGCATGCGCGGCGCATAGGCGAGCCGCGCCACTTCCTTCCACGCAACGGCGCGGTCGGTGCCGGCGACAGCGAAGCGCCCGTTCTCGAACTCGATGTCCTCCGCCGCCGCTTCGAGTCTGTGCGCGGCGATCTGCTTGGCCTTCTCGAGGATGCGGTCCGAGGCGAGCTTTATGACCGCGCCGCCGAGCCCCGACGAGCGCGAGCCGAAGGTGCCGTGGCCGTGGCCGACGAGATCGGTGTCGCCCTGGACGATGCGCACGTCCTCGAATTCGAGGCCGAGACGATCGGCCAACAGCTGTCGGAACACCGTCTCGTGCCCCTGCCCGTGCGAATGCGTGCCGATCAGCAGCGTGGCGCTGCCGCTCGCCTCGACGCGAAGCTCGCATGCTTCGTCGAAGCCGCCGGCCGATTGCTCGATCGTGTAGGAGATGCCGAGCCCGCGCAATTTGCCCCGCTTTTCCGATTCGCGCTTCCGCGCTGCAAAGCCCTTCACGTCGGCGCTGGCGAGCGTCTTGTCGAGCACCGCTTCGAACTCGCCCGAATCGTAGACGTAGGTGAGCGGCGTCTTCCACGGATACTTGCCCGGCGGGATGAGGTTCTTGCGGCGGAGCTCGACGCGATCCATGCCAAGCTTGCGCGCCGCGAGATCGATTGCGATCTCGATGCAGAAGCTTGCCTCGGGCCGGCCCGCGCCGCGATAGGGGCCGATGGTGGGCGTGTTCGTGACGGTGCCGAGCACCTCGGTGAAGATCGCGGGCGTGCGATAGACGCCCGCGAGACCGCCGGCATTGGCGAAGCTCGGCCACGGCCCGAACACCGACATGTAGGCGCCGACCGTGGCGATCGTGCGCACGCGCAAGCCCAGGAAGATGCCGCCCGCATCGAGTGCCAGCTCGACCTTGCTCCAGCTGTCGCGGCCCTGGTCGTCGGAGAGGAAGGACTCGCTGCGCTCGCCGTTCCACTTTACAGGCCGGCCGAGCTGCTTCGCCGCCCACAGCACGAGGATCATCTCGGGATAGGAGTTGCTGCGGCCGCCGAAGGCGCCGCCCATGTCCGGGCTGATCACGCGCAGCTTGTTGTCGGGAATCCGGAGCACGCTCTGGGTGATGAAGTTGCGCGTGTCGTGCGCTCCCTGCGTTCCCGCGATCAGCGTATAGCGGTCCTCGTGCGGATCGTAGAGGCCGAGCGCCGCGCGCGGCTCCATCCAGTGCTGCGAGATGCGCGTGTTGCGCCATTCGTAGGCGACGACGTGCGCGGCGTTGGCGAACGCCGTATCGACGGCCGCTGCATCGCCGAGCCGCTGCATGTAGCTGATGTTGTCCGGGCACTCGTCCCACACTCTGGACGCGCCCGGCTGCGCCGCCGCGGCCGGATCGGTGACGGCGGGCAGCTCCTCGTAGTCGATCTCGATCGCCTCGGCGGCATCCTTGGCTTGGTTCACGGTCTCGGCCACGACCATGGCGACGATGTCGCCGACGTGCCGCGCGCGCTCCTCGACGATCACCTTGCGCGGCGGATGGAAAACGGGCGATCCGTCCAAGCGCTTCAGCGGAAACATCTCGACGACGCGGCATGGGAGATTGCCGAGCCCCGCCGTGTCGGCGCCGGTGTAGACGGCGATCACGCCCGGCCGTTTCAGCGCCGCCTTGATATCGATCGAGCGGATGCGGGCATGGGCGTGGGGCGAGCGCAGGAAATAAGCGCGCGCCATGTTGGGCACGACGTGATCGTCGGTGTAGCGCCCGCCGCCCGTCAGCAGCCGCGGATCCTCGAGCCGCGGAATCGCCTGCCCCATGCCGAACTTCATTGCCTGCTCCACGCCGATCGCCGCGACAATAGTCGCGGGTTCGCGAATGGGCGATAGCTGCGGCTGGCGATTCGTCGCAGCGCGGGCATGCGCTGGTCGAATCTGGTCCTCCCGGCGCAAGCTCACGACAGTTGGAGGGACCTACGTTCTCTACGAACTCCGCGAGTCGGCGTGTCTCGTCAATGAGTTAATCGCTTGATCGAGGGGTGGGCCGGGGTCTATGAGTGCCCGACTTTTCGCGAAAGGCTTGCACCCTTGGCTCGACGCGGCTGGCTCGACGCGCAGATCGTCCCGGTGATTCTCGCCGGCGGCGCGGGCACGCGTTTGTGGCCGCTGTCGCGGCCCGATCGCCCGAAGCAGTTCCTGCCGCTGTTCCAGGACCGCTCGCTGTTCCAGAACGCCGCGCTGCGCATGCACGGCCGGGCCGAATTCGCGCCGCCACTGATCGTCTGCCACGCCGAACATCGTTTCATCGCCGCGGAGCAGCTACGCGCGGTCGGCGTCGAGCCGCGCGGCATCATCGTCGAACCGGACGGGCGCAACACCGCGCCGGCCGCGGCGATCGCAGCGCTCGCGCTGGCGGAGCGCGGCGAAGCCTACATGCTGCTGCTGCCGGCCGATCATGTGATCGCCGATGCATCGGCGTTCTGCGACGCGGTCGCGCGCGGCCTCGGCGCAGCGCGGCTCGGCAATCTCGTGACGTTCGGAATCCTGCCCGACCGACCCGAGACCGGCTACGGTTATGTGCGCGGCGGCGGCGAGCTCGACGGCCTCGCCGGCTGCTTCGCGGTCGAGCGCTTCGTCGAGAAGCCCGACCGCGCCGCCGCCAAAGGCTACCTCGCCGACGGGCGCTACTACTGGAACAGCGGGATCTTCCTCGCGGGCGTGCGTCCGTTCCTCGACGAATTGGCGCGCCACCGGCCCGACATCGCCGAGGGCTGCGCCGCGGCGTTGAAGGAAGCGCGCGTGGACGGACCGTTTCTTTGGCCCGCGCGCGGACCGTTCGGCGCCATTGCCGGCGAATCCATCGACTACGCGGTGATGGAGCGCACGCGGCGCGCCGTCGTGGTGCCGGTCGACATGGGCTGGAGCGACGTGGGCTCGTGGTCGGCGCTCGCCGCGGCGCTCGGCGGCGCGGGCAACGCCACGGCCGGCGATGTCCGCGCGCTGGACGTGCGCAACTCCTATCTGCGCTCCGAATCGCGGCTGGTCGCCGCGGTCGGCGTCGAGAACGTCGTCGTCGTCGAGACTGCCGACGCCGTGCTCGTGGCGGCCAAGGACCGCGTCGAGGACGTGAAGCACCTCGTCGCCGGATTGAAGAGCGATGGCCGGCGCGAGGTCGACGGCCACATGCTGACCGAGCGCCCCTGGGGCTGGTTCCGCACGCTCGCGATGAGGCCGGGATTCCAGGTGAAGGAGATCTTCGTCCGGCCCGGCGCCAAGCTCTCGCTGCAGCGCCACCGCCAGCGCGCCGAGCAATGGATCGTGGCGAGCGGCGAGGCGCTGGTCACCCTCGGCCGGCGCAAATTGCGGCTCTCGGCGCGCGGCTATGTCGACATCCCGCCGGGCGAGATTCACCGGCTCGAGAATCCGGCGTCGGAGCCGCTGCGCGTCATCGAAGTCCAGCTCGGCGCCTATCTCGGCGAAGACGACATCGAACGTCTCGCGGACGACTATGGCCGCGCCGACGAAGCAGCGAGCCCGCCGGACACGCGCGGCGCACGCAAAGCCAGATGACAGACGACAGATGTCAGAGGACAGTGGATTGACGCGACGCTCTTGCACGATTTTTTCTGTCGTCTGTCCTCCGACATCCGGCATCTGATCTTCGATGCGCCGCTGGATTCTCCTTGCGCTGAAACTCGCGATCTCGGGCGGCCTGCTCTACTGGGCCTTCCGCGGCGTCGACATCGGCGCCGTGGCCGGGCACTTGGCGCGCCTCGATGCGCTGTGGGCCGCGGCGGCACTCGCCGCGCTCGGCGTGCAGATCGCGATCGCGGGCCAGCGCTGGACCTGGATCGCGACCGCGCTCGGCGCCGAGCTTCCGGGTGGGCGCGCCATCCGCTACTCCGCCATCGCCGCGTTCTTCAACCAGGCGCTGCCCTCGACCGTGGGCGGCGATGCGATGCGAGTCTGGCTGCTCGGCCGTGCCGACCGGCGATGGAAGCGCGCCGTCTACTCGGTCATCGTCGACCGCATCGCCGGCGTGGGCTTTCTTGCCGTCGTCGTCGCGGCGTGCCTCCCCTGGAGCCTGCAGTTGATCGCGGCACCGGAGGGCCGCGCCGCCGTTTTCGTGATCGGATTGGGCGGCGTGGCGGGCCTGATCGCCGCGCCGCTGCTCGGCTTTGTCCGCCCGCCCGCGCGCTTGGCCGATTGGCGCCTGGTGCGCTTGGCGTTCGAGATCGCGGTCGCCGCCCGGCGAGTGCTGCTCGACCGCGCGCGCGGCGTCGGCATCGCGCTGTTCTCGATCCTCATCCATCTCTTGACCGTGTGGGCGGCATGGTGCCTGGCGCGCGCGATCGCGATTTCGCCCAGCGCGCTCGACACGCTGATTTTGATTCCGCCGGTGATGCTCATATCGATGATTCCGATTTCGATCGGCGGCTGGGGCATCCGCGAGGGCGCGATGGTCGTGGCCTTCGGCTATGCCGGAGTCGAGCCGAGCGAGGCCCTCGCCGTGTCGGTGCTGCTCGGCGGCTCGACGCTCGCGATCGGCGTCGTGGGCGGTGCCATCTGGGTGGCCGAGCGCGGTCCCGCGCTCGCCGCCGCAGGGGCGAAGCCCCATGGCTGAGCCCGCTCCGATGCCGGCCGCCGAGGGCCGCGCGCCGTCGTGGCGCAAGCAGCGCATCTACGAGCAGGCCGAAACGCTGGCCGGCGGACGCGACCGCTGGATCCGCCGCAATCGATACTTCTTCGCGGAGGACCAGCGCTACATGCGCTTCCTCATCGCCGAGGGGAAGCGCGTGCTCGATCTCGGCTCTGGCACCGGCGACCTGCTCGCGAAGCTCGCGCCGAGCGAAGGGGTCGGGGTCGATTTCAGCCCGGCGATGACGGAGGCCGCGCGGCGGAAATACCCGCATCTGCGCTTCATCACCGCCGACGTCGAGCGACTCGGCCGCTCGGCGACGCCGGCCGGGCCGTTCGACGTCATCGTCATGTCCGACACCGTGGGCTCGCTCGACGATTGCCTCGAGACCTTCCGCAGCCTGCACCGCTTCTGCAAGCCCGAGACGCGCCTCGTCGTCACGTACTACTCGCGCCTCTGGGAACCGCTGTTCCGCCTCGGCGGCGCGCTGCGCTTGAAGCAATCCAGCCTGCCGCAAAACTGGCTCTCGACGCGCGACATCGCCAACCTGCTGCACCTCGCCGATTTCGAGCTGGTCAAGCGCGAGTGGCGCATCCTTTGGCCCTATCGCATGCTCGGGCTGGGCCGGCTCATGAACCGCTACGTCGCGACCTTGCCGCTGATCCGCAAGCTCTGCCTGCGCAACTACATCGTGGCGCGGCCACGGCCGCAGCCCGCGCCCGAGCCGCTCTCGGTCTCGATCATCGTCCCGTGCCGCAACGAGCGCGGCAACATCGAGCCGGCGGTGCTGCGCACGCCGCGCTTCGGCCGCGCGATCGAGATGATCTTCGTCGAGGGCGGCAGCAGCGACGGCACCTGGGAGGAGATTGAGCGCGTTGCCGCCGCTCATCCGGGCAAGGACATCAAGGCGGTCACGCAGACCGGCAGGGGTAAAGGCGACGCGGTGCGCGCAGGATTCGCCGTGGCGACGGGCGACGTTCTCATGATCCTCGACGCGGATCTGACCATGCCGCCCGAGGACTTGCCGAAATTCTACGACGCGCTCGCCCTCGGCAAAGGCGAGTTCGTCAACGGCTCGCGCCTGGTCTACCCGATGGAGAAGGAGGCGATGCGCTTCTTGAACCTCGTTGCCAACCATTTTTTCTCGGCGCTGTTCACCTATCTCTTGAGCCAGCGCTACACCGACACGCTCTGCGGCACCAAGGCGCTCTTCCGCCGCGACTATGAGGAAATCGCGAGGAATCGCGGCTATTTCGGCGAGTTCGACCCCTTCGGCGACTACGACCTCATCTTCGGTGCCAGCAAGCTCAATCTCAAGACGGCCGAGATCCCCATCCGCTACGGCGCGCGCGAATACGGCGAGACGCAGATCTCGCGTTTCCGTCACGGCTGGCTGCTGCTGCGGATGGTGTTCTTCGCCTTCCGCAAGCTCAAGGCTCTCTGAGGCACGCGTCCACGCGATGCGCCGCGCCGTCCACATACCCCATGTTCGGCGTCCGGCGCCACACCGATCTCTTGTTTCTCGCGGACCGGAATTGAGCGAACATCGCGACATGAGCGGGCCCGAGCGCCATCGCGAGATCTGGCGACGCAAGCCGGCGCTGCGCGCGGTCTATGCCGACATCTATCGGCGCATCGGAACGCACCGCCGTCCCGGACGCACGCTCGAGATCGGCGGCGGCGGCGGCAATCTCAAGGAATACGTGCCCGACGTCGTCAGCACCGACATACTCGCCGTGCCGTGGCTCGACGCCGTGTGCGACGCGCAACGCCTGCCCTTCGCCGACGCCAGCTTCGCCAACATCGTGCTCGTGGACGTGCTGCATCATCTCGAGCGCCCGGTGCGGTTCCTCGCCGAGGCCGAGCGCGTGCTGGCGCCGGACGGCCGGCTCATTTTCTGCGAACCGGCGATCACGCCGCTCGGCGGGCTCGTCTACCGCTTCTTCCACCACGAGCCCGTCGACATGCGCGCCGATCCGCTCATAGACGGCCCGCCCACGCCGGGCCGCGATCCCTATCATTCCAATCAGGCCATCCCCACGCTGCTCACGGGCCGCTATCGCGCCGCGCTGGCCGAGAAGCTTCCGAACCTGCCGCTGGTCAAGCTCGAGCGCTTCTCCTTCGCCGCGTATCTCCTTTCGGGCGGCTTCCGGTCATGGTCGCTGCTGCCGCGCTTCGCCGCGGGGGCCGTGCTGCGCGCGGAATGGGCGCTGCGGGGCCTTCTCGGCCCGCTCGCGGCGCTGCGGCTGCTCGCCGTCTATGCCAAGCGAACGCCGCCCCCTCGCGCCGCGGCGCCGGCATGAACGGGATCGAGACGCCCGCGCCGCCTTCGGCCCGCGCGTTGTTGGGCCTGTTCCTGATCGCGCTGGCGGTGCGCTGGGGCTACATCGCGGTGGTCTACGGTCTGTTCGGCATCGACGCGCTCACGGGTCCCGACTCGCAAGGCTTTCTCCATCTCGCGCGAGCCTTCGCCGAGTCGGTCGCGGCCGGCAAGGTCGCCGGCTGGGACTGGCTCGGCCCCAGTTACTCGGTGATGCCGCTCTTCACCTGGGCAATCACGCTTCCCGCGGCGTTCGCACGCGACTTGACCGCGCTCGCTTTCGTCATGGGCCAAGGGATTTTCGATGCCGGTACCTGCGTCATCATCGTCGGCATCGCGCGCATGGTGGCGCCGCGGGCAGCGCTCGCGGCCGGATACGCCGCCGCGTTCACGCCGACCTTCATCGTGCTGAGCGGCCTCGTCTATACCGACACGCTGTTCGCGTTTTTCGCCACGGCCGCGCTCTACGCCGCGCTGCGCTGGCTCGCCGCTCCCGCCTGGGACTGGGCGCTGCTGCTCGGCGCCGCGCTCGGCTTGGCGGCGCTGATACGGGTGGGGATCGCACCCTGGGCTTTGCTCCTCGGCCTCTTCCTTGCCGCCGCCGCGCTGATCCGGCGCGCACGGCTGGCGCAGCTGGCCTCGCTGATCGGCGCCGGCGCCGTGGTGGCCGCCTGCCTGGCGCCGATGCTGGCCCGCAACGTGTCCCTCCACGGCGCCTGGTCGCTGACGCCGCAAAGCGGCGTTCACCTCGCCTACTGGGTGTTTCCGCTGGTCAAGGAATTCACCGACGGCACGCCGCGCGAGACCACCACGAAGACCAACGACGCCCGCATCGCGGCGCGCTTCGGGCCGATGCCGACGAACAATCCCTTCGCCGTTTCGGAGCGATACAGCGCCTTTGCGCAGGAGGAGCTGGCCAAGCTCGGTTTCGGCGCGATCGCACGCGGATGGGCCTATGGCGCGGCGATCAATCTCGCCTCGCCCGCCGTCGTTCATGTCCCGCCCGTCTCGGGGCTGCCGCGGCGCGGCTTCTACGACACGCCGGGCGGCACGTTCTGGGAGAAGCTCCAGGCTTTCCTGTTCGGATCGGGCAGCACGCTCTACGCGTGGTTCCTCATGCTCGGCCTTCTCGGCGTCGCGGCGTTCCGCATCGTGCAGATCGTGGGCGTGTTTGCGCTGATGCGCCGCGGCGCCAACCTCGCGGGCTTGCTGCTGCTGGCGGGGTGGTGCCTCTACATCCTCGCGCTCAACGGCCCGATCGCGTCGCCGAAGTATCGTCTTCCCATCGAGCCCGTGCTGGCGGTGCTGACCGGCGCGGGCCTCGTGTCCGCTTTCGGCCGGCGGCGCTCACCGCAAGCGTAGCCCCAGCGCGCGGAAATCCGCCTCCACCATCTCGCGCACCAGCGCCTCGAAGCCGGTGCGGTGCTTCCAGCCGAGCCGCTTCCTCGCCTTGGCCGCATCGCCGCAGAGATTGTCCACGTCGGTCGGGCGGAAATAGACCGGATCGATCGCGACCAGAACCGCGCCGGTCTCGGCGCACTTGCCGACCTCGTCGACGCCCTTGCCGCTCCACGCGACCTTGCGCCCCGCGCAGGCGAACGCGCGCTCGACGAACTCGCGCACCGAGTGCGTCTCGCCCGTGGCGAGCACGTAGTCGTCGGGCGTTTCCTGCTGCACGATCTGCCACATACCCTCGGCATAGTCGCGCGCGTGGCCCCAGTCGCGGCGCGCGTTGAGGTTGTGAGATAGAGCCGCTCCTGCCTGCCGGCAGTGATGGCGGCGACCGCGCGCGTGATCTTGCGCGTCACGAAGGTCTCGCCGCGGGTCGGGCCCTCGTGATTGAAGAGGATGCCGTTCGAGGCGTGAAGCCCGTAGGCTTCGCGATAGTTCACCACCATCCAGTAGGCGTAGAGCTTCGCCGCGGCGTAGGGACTGCGCGGGCGGAACGCCGTCTCTTCGTTCTGCGGCGGCGGCGAATCGCCGTAGAGCTCCGACGTCGAGGCCTGGTAGAAGCGCGCCTTCTTCTCGAGATCGAGCAGGCGGATCGCCTCCAGGAGGCGGAGCGCGCCGAGGGCGTCGGCGTTGGCGGTGTATTCGGGCGTCTCGAAGCTCACCTGCACGTGGCTCTGGGCGGCGAGATTGTAGATCTCGTCGGGCTGCGTCTGCTGCACGAGGCGGACGAGATTGGTGGCGTCGGTCATGTCGCCATAGTGCAGCCGGAACGGCACGCCCTTCTCGTGCGGATCGTGATAGAGATGATCGACACGCTCGGTGTTGAACGACGAGGAGCGACGCTTGATGCCGTGGACGTCGTAGCCCTTGCCGATCAGGAACTCGGCGAGATAGGCGCCGTCCTGGCCGGTCACCCCGGTGATGAGCGCGACCTTGCGGGCCATGCGCCGCTTCTTTGCGCTCAGGAGGCCGCCGCCGCGGCGGCGTTCGCCACGTACCAGCGGTAAGTCGCGGCGAGGCCCGCCTCGAGCGGCGTCGCGGCGCGCCAGCCGAGCGCAGCCAAGCGCGCCACGTCGACGAGCTTCTGCGGCGTCCCGTCGGGCTTGCTGCGGTCGTAGACGAAGCGGCCTCGATAGCCGACGACGCGCGCGATCGCTTCGGCGAGCTCGGCGATCGTGAGGTCGCGGCCGGTCCCGACGTTGATGTGCTCCTCGCCGGAATAGCGCTCCATCAGGAACACGAGCGCATCGGCGAGATCGTCCACATAGAGGAATTCCCGCCGCGGCGTGCCGGTGCCCCAGATCGGCACGGTCGGCTGCTTGGCGATATTCGCCGCGTGGATCTTGGCGATCAGCGCCGGAACGACGTGGCTCTGCGCGAGGTCGAAATTGTCGTTGGGGCCGTAGAGATTGGTCGGCATCGCCGCATTGAAGTCGCAGCCATATTGGCGGCGATAAGCCTGGCACAGCTTGATGCCCGCGATCTTCGCCACCGCATACCACTGGTTCGTGGCCTCGAGCGGCCCGGTCAGCAGCGCGCTTTCGGCCATCGGCTGCCGCGCGAGCTTCGGGTAGATGCAGGAGGAGCCGAGGAACAGCAGCTTCGCGACTCCGTGCCGCCACGCGGCGTGGATGACGTTGGTCTCGATCGCGAGATTGTCGTAGATGAACTCGGCCGGACGGCTGTTGTTGGCGTGGATGCCGCCGACCGTGGCCGCGGCGAGGAAGATGGCCTCGGGCCGCGCTTGGGCCATCCACGCCTCGACCGCGCGCTGATCGCGCAGATCGAGCTCGGCGCGGCCCGCGGTCAGCAGCGCCGCGCCGCCGCCGGCCAACCGGCGCAGGATCGCCGAGCCCACCATGCCGTGGTGGCCCGCGACCCACACCCGCCGTCCCTTCAGTTCGAAAATCTTCGCCCCGGCCATTGACGCCTTTCCTCCGAGGGCTCGCCGCGGCGACATTTAGCGAGCGGACGATCCCGAGAGCAAGCGGCGCGGGCTCCCTCGCCGCATCATCGCCGCGTCGAAGTGAGCGCGGCCGGCTTCGCCACCTGCTCGGCCAGCCGCCGCGAGCTTGTCCGCGGGCACATTCGGTGGGCGCATGACGAGAATCCGCTACGGCGATTTGAAGAGTGCGCAGACTTGGCCTTATCTCCGGCAGCGAGCGAAAGCAAAGGAGCCTTTTCATGTATGTCGTGACTGGAGCCAGCGGAAATACCGGCGCGGTGGTGGCGGATACGCTGCTTGCCGCCGGCAGGCCGGTGCGGGTCGTCGTGAGGGACACGGCCAAAGGCCAAGCCTGGAAGAAACGCGGCGCCGAGGTGGCGCTCGCGACGTTCGACGACGCCGCCGCGCTCACGCGCACCTTCGCCGGCGCCACCGGTCTCTATCTCATGACGCCGCCGCTCGACCGGTCGCCGGACATGATCGCGGAGCGCGCGCCGATGATCGCGGCGCTCGTGAGGGCGGCGAAGGACGCCGCGGTCCCGCACGTCGTGGCGCTTTCTTCGATCGGCGCGCAGCATGCCGCCGGCACCGGGCCGATCGTGTCGCTGCACGATCTCGAGACGCGCCTCGCCGCCAGCGGCCTGCGCAGGACCATCCTTCGCCCAAGCTCGTTCGCCGACAACTGGGGCGACGTGATTCCCGTCGCGCAGGCCGAGGGGGTCTTGCCTGCGATGACGGCGCCCGAGCACAAAGTGCCGACGGTCGCAACACCCGATGTCGGCCGCACTGCGGCAGCCGCGCTGCTCGACCCTCCGGCCGCGTCGCGGATCGTCGCCCTCGCCGGACCCCGCGACGTCTCGGCCGCGGACGTCGCGGCCGCGCTCACGAGAGTGCTGGGCAAGCCGGTGCAGGTGGCGGCCGTACCGCCGCGCGAACGGGAAGGCGCGATGAGGGCTGCGGGCCTGCCGGCCAAGAGCGCGGCGCTCTACGCGGAGATGTCCGCCGCCATCGAGAGCGGCTTGGTCGACTACGACGGCACCGAAGTGAAAAAGCGCGGCAAAGAAACGATCGAGGAGTCGCTGCGCCGGCTGATGCGGAAGGCCTAGACGCGCCAGGGGACCGGCGTCGCCGGTCCCCTCGACGTGATTGGTAGCGGAGGAGGGACTTGAACCCCCGACCTTGGGATTATGATTCCCCTGCTCTAACCAGCTGAGCTACTCCGCCGCAGGCGGAGAACCGCCGCGTCTTCATGGGGGCGTTGCCTATAGATTGGGTGCTCCGGAGTGTCAATTCCAGTGCCTTGCCAAGGCGCACTCGACGCCTCCAAATTCACGCAACTGGACAGCCGCTTCCCATCAGCCACAGCCGTGATCGTAAGCCGCGCTCCGCGCCCCGCCTTGCAGGCATTCGTCGAGCTCTTCTGGGCTTCGGACGGCGGCGATTCAGTTCATCTTCGGCATGGCCGCGAGCGGATCCTGCCGAAGGGCGCGGCGCACGTCGCCATCCGCCTGACCGACGAGCCGCTACGCTTCTTCCACGACGAGGCCGACACGGTCGGCCACACGATGCGCGGCGGTATCGTTGGTGACGTGCGGACGGGCCCTTACATCAAGGGCTCTTCCGCGCCAACGCCGATCGTCGGCGTGCAGTTCCGGCCCGGGGCAGCGACGCTCTTTCTCGGCGCGCCGGCCCGCCTCTTCGCCGAAACGCACCTTCCGCTCGAGGACCTCTGGGGAAACGCCGCAGCGGAAGCCTGTGCGCGGCTCTGCGACGCGCGTGGCCTTGCGCAACGCATCGACGTGCTCGAAGCAATCCTCGCCGCGCGCCTGCCCCGGCTGCGCGGCATCCATCCGGCCACCGCGGCGGCGCTCATCCATCTCGAGGGGCCGGGCAGCGTCCGCGACCTGGCGGAGCGGTCGGGCTACAGCCACCGACATTTCGCACGCCTCTTCACCGATACCGTCGGATTGAATCCAAAGATGTATGGCCGCGTCACGCGCTTCGGACGCGTGCTGAAGCGCCTCTCGGTCCACCCCGCGGCGCCATGGGCCGACCTGGCTGCGTCCACCGGCTATGCGGATCAGCCCCACTTCAATCGCGAGTTTCGCGAGTTTTCGGGTCTGTCACCGGGCGAATACCGCCGGCGCGCAGTGGCCTCGCCCTACCACGTCCCGCTCTAGGCGCCGCGCGCGCTCTCGCCGGTTTGTCCAATTCATTCAAGACGGAGGCCCGGCCGGCTCGCTAGACAATCGCCCGACCCGCGTCACTGGAGAAGCCTTATGACCATTCACGAGCTCTTCCCCTACCTGCGCGCCAAGAGCGCCGAAAAGGCGATTGCGTTCTACATCGGCGCATTCGGCGCCACCGAGAAATTCCGCCTTGTTGAGCCGAGTGGCCGCATCGGCCATTGCGAGCTGGCCTTTGGGTCCGCCACGCTCATGGTCTCGGACGAGTTTCCCGAATACGATTGCCTGGCGCCCGACCCGAACGGCAAGGTCGCCATGGTCCTGCATATCCACGTCGACGACTGCGACGCGACAATCGCAAAGGCCCTGCGCGCCGGCGCCCGCCTTGTCCGCGCGGCCGAGGACCATTTCTACGGCGAGCGCTCGGGCACCGTCCGCGACCCCTTCGGCTACGATTGGATGATCGGCCACTCGATCGAAAACGTGACGCCGACCGAGATGCAGCGGCGCTACACGGCGATGCTGGGCGAGGCGCAGCCGTAGCACGCCTCAGGCGGCCGGACGCTCGATCCATCCGCCGCCGAGCACGCGGTCGCCGCTGTACATCACGCAGGCCTGGCCAGGCGCCACACCCTCCTGCGCGCGGTCGAAGACGACGCGCGCGCGCGCCGCGCCGGCCGCGCAGATCGTGGCTGCCGCCGGAGGCGAGGCCGAGCGGATCTTGACCTCGGCGGCGAGGCCCTGCCCGTTGAGCGGCGCGTCGCCGAGCCAGTTGAGCTCGCGCACGGTGAGCTCGGGTACGGCCAGCGCTTCGCGCGGGCCGACAATGACGCGGCGCGCCGCGGGCTCGAGGCGGACGACGTAGAGCTGCTCCCCGCCGCCAATGCCGAGACCGCGCCGCTGGCCGACCGTATAGTGAATGATCCCGGTATGGCGGCCGAGCACGCGGCCGTCGACATGGACGATCTCGCCCGGCTCGGCGGCGCCGGGGCGGAGCTTCTCGACCACCGCGGCGTAGGAGCCGTTCGGCACGAAGCAGATGTCCTGGCTGTCGGGCTTGGCGGCGACCGGGAGATCGAAGCGCTCGGCCAGCCCGCGCGTCTCGTCCTTGCTCATGCCGCCGAGAGGGAAGCGCAACAGATCGAGCTGCGGCTTGGTCGTCGCGAACAGAAAATAGCTCTGGTCCCTGGCCGGATCGGCGGCACGCAACAGCCGCGCCCCTGCCGGCCCGGTTTCTCGGCGCGCATAGTGGCCGGTCGCCAGCGCGTCGGCCCCGAGATCGCGGGCCGTGTCAAGCAGATCGCGGAACTTCACGCGCTGATTGCAGCGCACGCAAGGGATCGGCGTCTCGCCGGCCAGATAGGTGTCGGCGAAGTCCTCCATCACCGCCTGGCGGAAGCGCGTCTCGTAGTCGAGCACGTAGTGGGGAATGCCGATGCGGTCGGCGACGCGGCGCGCGTCGTGGATGTCCTGGCCCGCGCAGCAGGCGCCTTTCCGGCCCGTGGCCGCGCCGTGATCGTAGAGCTGCAGCGTGACGCCGACGACGTCGTAGCCCGCCCCGGCGAGCAGCGCCGCCGTCACCGAGCTGTCGACGCCGCCCGACATCGCGACGACGACGCGCGTTGCCTTGGGCTCCTTGTCTATTCCGAGGGAATTCATCGCGGCGAATATAAGTTCCGCCGCACCGGGCGCAAGCAGCGCCCCGAACTTTGGAGGTCCGACGCGGTCCGCACGAAGTGCGGCCCGCACGATGTACGGCAGCGTCGGCGGGGTTAGGACGGCGAGCGGCTCGGCTGCTGGAGCGCGGCTGCTCGAAGCCGTCGACCAAAGCGGTGGGAAATTGTCCCCGCCGACGCTGCCGCACTCCGTGCGGACGCGCGGGACCCCGACCTTCCCCCGCTTAGCGCGGGGGAAGAGGGGTAGCGTCTAGGCCGGCACCCGCTCGGGGAAGTGCACCGAGAAGGCCGAGAGCGCGAGCGCGCGCAAGCCTTCCCGCTGTGCCCCGCGATAGGGGTGCTCGAGATTCAGCTCGAAGCGGACATGCGGGATGCCGAGAAGATCGCGGTAGATCGTCTTGACCTCGGCGGTTTCCACGGTCTGGTCGACGCGAATCCGGCGGAACTTGTCGCCGGCCTCGACCTGACTCGATGCTCCGTTACGTCGCAGTAAGAGTGCCATGAGCCCTGTCGCCCCGAACCCCCGGGGCGCTCCCCGTCTGCTGAGCCGCGCCACGATCAGCGCGACCTGCCGCGAATGCTAGGACCGGTGTTTGCAAATATCGTTACGCGGATTAGCGAACGGATAGTAACTGGCAACGGTCTGGTCGCACGCGCTCGACTAGTGCGGCGCATCATGGGGCGGGAAAAGTAAACGCAGCGTTTACCAGATCGTCGGCGATGAGATTTTGTCCGCGGGCGGCGCCGCGCTCGCCGTGCAGCCAGACCGCGGCGGCGGCTCCCTCGAACGCCGGCAGGCCCTGGCCGAGCAGGCCCAGAATCATGCCGGCCAGCACGTCGCCCGTGCCCGCGCTGGCAAGCCAGGCCGGGGCGTTGGCATTGATGGCGGCGCGGCCTTCCGGGTCGGCGATGATGGTATCGTTCGCCTTGGCGACGAGAACGGCGCCGGTGCGCGCCGCCGCGGCCCGCGCCGCCGCGAGCCGGCCGCCGTCGCCCCCTCCAAAGACGCGTTCGAATTCGCCGGCGTGAGGGGTCAGCACGGTCGGGGCGCGGCGGGCGCGCGCGAGGCCCTCCGCATTGCCGGCGAAGGCGGTCAGGGCGTCGGCATCAAGAGCCGCCGGCAGGCCGGACGCCAGGCAGGCGTTTATGGCGGCGCGAGCCTCGCTGGTGCGCCCCAGGCCGGGGCCGACCAGGACGGCGGCCGCCTTCCGCTGGCGCAGCCATTCGCCGAGCGCCGGCGCCTTGGGCCGCGCCGCCACGATGATGGCCGCCGGCAGCGACGCCAGCATCGGCAGCGCCTCGGCCGGCGCCAGCACGCTGACCATCCCCGCACCGATCCGCGCCGCGCCCATCGCGGCAAGGCGTGCGGCGCCGGTCATCTCTCCACCGATCACGACGACATGCCCGCGCGAATATTTGTGGTCGCTGGACTTCGGCACCGGCAGCGCCGCGCGCCAAAGGCTGGGGGCGTTCTCGGCCGTCGCCGGCGCGATCTCCTGCAGCACCGCGGCGGGAATGCCGATATCGGTGACCATGGTTGCGCCGCAGAGCTCGCGGGCAGGCTGCAGCAGGTGGCCTGGCTTCTTGCGAAAGAAGGTGACTGTGGCGCACGCCGGCGCGGCCGCGCCGAGGACGGCGCCGTTGTCGCCGGAGACGCCGCTCGGCACATCGACGGCGATCACTTCGACGCCGCGTGCGGCAAGTGCCTCGATCGTCGCCCGCGCCACGCCCTCGACCGCGCGATCGAGCCCGGCCCCGAAGATCGCATCGATGACGAGCGCGGCTCCGTCGAGCGCTTGCGGCCCCATCGCCTCGATCGGCCCCGTCCATGTGCCCGCAGCCCAGGCGGCGTCGCCCTTGAGCCGTTCGCGCGCGCCGAGCAATGCCACGCGCACCGGCCAGCCCGCCTTAGCCAGGATGCGCGCCGCGACGAAGCCGTCGCCGCCGTTGTTGCCGGGGCCGCACAGCACGAGAGTCGGGCGCGGCGTCCACCGCATTCCCGCCAGCCGGGCCACGGCAGCGCCCGCAGCCTCCATCAGCTGCTGGCCGGACACGCCGGCCGCGAGCGCCGCGGCGTCGGCGCGATACATCTCGCGGGTCGTGAGTAGCGCTTCCCGAGCGTCGCCCGCCAACCACGGCTTGCCTCGGTTGACGGGCCTCGTCATGCTGTCTGCGGTCCTCGATCGGCGCGATGGCCGGCATTGTGGCGGCAGGCGGTACGGGAGGCAAACTGCGATGCGGAGGCTCTTCGCCATTCCCGGTGCCGCCACGCTCGCCGCGGCGATGCTGGCCGGATGCGTGGCAGCTCCCGCGCCGCCGCCGCCGCCGTTGATGTCGGCCTACCCCGCGTCGGGATATGGCTACGGCTATGCCGAAGAGCGCATCGGGCCCGACCTTTTGCGCGTCGTCTACTACGGCCCGCCGCGGCCTCTCGACTATGACGGCACGGCGCGCGGGCCGCAGGTCGAGCGCGCCGCGAGCGAGGCCGCCGATCTTGCGCTCTGGCGTGCGGCGCAGCTGGCGCTCGCCGAGAGCAAGCCCGCGTTTGCGGTGATCGAGCGGCGCGCCGACACCGAGACGCTGCGCCGCCCGGGCGGCTGGGCCTACGATCCGTGGTGGCCGCATTATTGCTATCCCGGCTACTGGCACCCTTGGGGCTGCCGGTATGCACCGCCCTATTACGTGCCGCCCGTGGCCGACGGCCGCGCGCGCGCCACGCTCACCGTGCGGCTCGAGAGCCGCGTGACGCCGCGCACCGTCGACGCTGCCGCCACGATCCGGCGCCTCGAGCGCCGTTATCGTCCGCCCGGGCCGCCGCCGGGTCCGCCGTCGGCAGCTCCGCGCTCCTGACGGTGCGCTTGCGTCGCGCCGCAGCGGCGCGGCATAAACGCGCCTCGCCAAGAGGTGAGAATGCTCCGAACGCCGTTGATCGTGATGCTCGCCACCGCGCTCGCCGCTTGCGTCGGCGAGGAGCTGCGCTCTCCGGTCGTGGGCCCGCCCGCGTTCGTCTCCACGCCGAACGAGATCCGCGGCCAGGTGACCAGCACGGAATCGAAGCCAAGCTTCGAAATGGACGCGCCGCCGCTCGGCGAGGTCGGCAACCTCTGCACTTACCGCCCGCGAAAGGAACCGGTGATGCAGGGCTTCGTCGACCGCAGCGGCGCCGGATGGGAGGGCGAAATCCGCGTGCGCGATCTGCCGACGCTGGATCCCAAATGGTTCAGCCCGCAAGACAAGCGCGTGGCGACGATGATCGCGCGCCCGCGCGTCGAAACCTACCGCGTGCGCATCGACGACAATTGCCTCAATGCCGAGACCAGGACCTACTACGCTTGCAGCAAGGTCTTGGAAGCCGATCTCTCGAAGGTGCGCGGCTTTGCCCGCGCCGTTTCGCTCGAGAGAGCGCGCGCGCTCGCGATCCAGCTTTGCGAAAAGAAGGTCGCGGAGCTGGTGGAGCAGTCCGCCGCGACCAAGCAGGACAATCTCGACTTGCGCTGCCACGTCGCCCAGCAGGCGTACTGCGAACTGCCGCCCGCGCCGCCTCCGCCGCCAGCCCCTGCCAAGAAGAAATAGCGCCGCCCCTCGCCCGCACGCCCGTGCCCCGCGCGAGGCCGCTCAGTTCCCGCTGCAACCGGATGGACGCAATGCCCGACCGCTACGCCGCCTACAAGCGCCTCCGCTTCGACCGTCCCGCCGAGGGCGTGCTGCGCGTCAGCATGGTGAACCCCGAAAGCCGGCTCAACGCCGCCGACGAGCGCATGCACGCCGAGCTCTGCGAGGTGTGGGGCGACATCGACAAGGATGCGGAGACCGGGGCCGTGATCCTGCGCGGCAGTGAGCAGGCGTTCTCGGCCGGCGCGGAATTCGCCGTGATCGAGAAGATCGTGTCCGACCAGAACTACCGCCTCAAGATTTGGAAAGAGGCGCGCGACATCGTCTACAACGTCATCAACTGCGGCAAGCCCACGATCGCCGCGATGAACGGACCCGCCGTCGGCGCGGGCCTCGCCGCGGGCATGGTCTGCGATATCACGATCGCCGCTAAATCCGCGCGCATCATCGACGGGCACACGCGGCTGGGCGTCGCCGCCGGCGATCATTCGGTCATCATCTGGCCGCTGCTCGTCGGCATGGCCAAGGCCAAGTATTACCTCCTCACCTGCGAGCCGCTCACCGGCGAGGAGGCCGAGCGCATCGGCCTCGTCTCGCTCTGCGTGCCCGACGACCAGCTCGAGTCGCGCAGCGTCGAGGTGGCCGCGAAGCTCGCGGGCGGCGCGCGCACCGCGATCGGCTTCACCAAATACGCGCTCAACAACTGGCTCAGGATGATGGGACCGACCTTCGACGCCTCGCTGGCGCTCGAATTCATGGGCTGGGACACCGGCGACGCCAAGGAGGGCCTTGCGAGCTTCCGCGAGAAGCGCAAGCCCAAATTCCCCAAGACCTCGCCGATCTGAGGCCGCCATGCGCGGGCTCAAGGGGAAGACCGTTCTCCTCACAGGCGCCGCCGGCGGCATCGGCCAGGCCTTGACCGTGCGCTTCGCCGAGGAAGGCTGCCGGCTCGGCCTCGTCGACATGAACGCGCACGCGCTCGAGGCGACGGCCCAGCGAGCGCGCGGCGCCGGCGCCACCGCCACCACCTACCCGATCGACATCACCGACTACGAGACCGTCAAGAGCGCGGTCGACGCGTTCGCCGGCGAGGCCGGGCGCATCGACGTGCTGGTCAACAACGCCGGCTACGACAAGTTCACGCTGTTCCTCGATACCAAGCCCGATTTCTGGGAGAAGGTGATCGACATCAACCTGAAGGGCGCCATCCATCTGCACCACGCGGTGCTGCCGCACATGGTGAAGGCGAAGAGCGGCAAGGTCGTGAACGTGGCATCGGACGCGGGGCGCGTCGGCTCCTCGGGCGAGTCCGTCTACGCCGCGTGCAAGGGCGGCCTGATCGCGCTCACCAAGACGCTCGCGCGGGAGATGGCGCGCGCCAACATCAAGCTCAACGCCGTGGCGCCGGGACCGACCGACACCGCGCTGTTCCACGGCTTCATCGGCGAGGGCGAGGCCGGCCAGAAGGTCCACGCCGCGCTCGAGAAGGCGATCCCGCTGCGGCGCATCGCGACGCCCGAGGACATCGTCGGCGCGATCGTGTTCCTCGCCAGCGAGGACGCCGACTACATCACCGGCCAAGTGATCAGCGTCTCGGGCGGGCTCACGATGGTGGGGTAGCGGAGAAGTCCTCCCCCTGCCGGGTAGACAAACGTCAACATTCGTGGCGACTATCACCTTGACAAAACACGGCCTATGGGTAGAATTTCAACCCATAGAGGGCCGTGCCATGAACCCGTTGAACAACCCTATCTTTCAGGATGCCGAGAAGGCCCGCGACTGGCTTGAGGGCCAGCTTTGGGCGAAGGGCCGTTCCTGCCCGCATTGCGGCGTTCTCCACAAGAGCACGAAGGTCGAAGGCCCGAGCGCGCGCCCCGGCCTCTACATGTGCAACGCGTGCCGCAAGCAATTCACCGTGACGGTCGGCACCCTCTTTGAGCGCAGCCATATACCGCTCCACAAGTGGCTAATGGCGATGTTTCTTCTGGCCGCGTCCAAGAAGGGCATGAGCACGCATCAAATGCACCGCATGTTGGGCTTGAGCTACAAGAGCACCTGGTTCATGACGCACCGCCTTCGCGAAGCCTTGCGCGAGGGGATGGACTTCGGGCCTGGGTTCGGGCCGATGGGCGGCAACGGCAAGCCGGTCGAAGTGGACGAGACGTTCATCGGCGGCTATCGCCGTGGCAAGGGCATGGGCGGCGGCGTCGGCCACAAGGACAAGATCATGAGCATTGTGGAACGTGGCGGCGAAGTCCGCTCGTTCCATGTCCCGAACGTCAGCCAACGCACGCTGCGCCCGATCTTGAAGGAGCAGATCGCGGAAGATGCGACGGTCTACACGGACGAAGCGAGCCACCATCGCACGATGGGCCGCGACTTCGGCAAGCACGAACACGTCAATCACCGCTTCGGCGAGTACGTGCGCGGCGACGTGCATACCAACACCGCAGAAGGCTTTTTCAGCATCCTCAAGCGCGGCCTTGGCGGCGTGTATCAGTGCGTGAGCGAGAAGCACCTGAAGCGCTACGTCTGCGAATTCGATTTCCGCTACAACTACCGCAGCGGGCGCGGTTTCGAGGACGCGGACCGCTTCGCCATCGCGGCGAAGGGCATCAAGGGCAAGCGTCTCACCTATCGACGGACTTACAGCGGCGAAGCCTAAGCGCGCCGCCTTCCCTTACGCCGCCGCGATGCTTTGGCTTTTGCGGCGCCGATCTTAGGGCGCGGCGGACTCTTCGCGACCACTTTCGCCGCGCGCTCAAACCGTGCCCACGCATCAGGGTGAAATTCAATCTGAACGGGTTCCTTTTTTGGCATGACCGGACCTGCAAAAAGGACGATGGATAACGTCGCTGAGTTTCAACGCTTGATGGGTGAATGCCTTCAGCGCTGGCAGCTTGTCGAGCATCTGAGCTACCTTATTTTTCAGCACCTCGCCGAGTGCCGCACCGAGCGTGTCGGATCGCTCATCTATTTCGCGACTCGTGGCTCCGACAGAAAGACCGATCTTCTCGACACTCTCGCGTGCGAGCTTTTGAAAGACAAGCAGCTCGCGGAGTGGAAGGCATTAGTTTCCCGCATCCGGGCGGCGAACAAGATGCGCGACCGCATTGCGCATTTCACAGTCGTTGCCGTCGCTGACAACGAGGCACAAAATTATGAGCTTTGGCCCACGCCTCATGATGTGAGCAACGCTGGCGCCAGCGCAATCAGCAAACGCGTTCCTGTCGCCGCGCTAAAACGATTCATCGCCGATACGCAGCAGGTCAGCTTCGACCTAAACAAGTTTCGCCTCGCGCTCTGGACGACGTTCGGTAAACCTCGATAATTTTCCTGACAACCTCCTCCGTCGCTGTAGGACCGCCAGTCCATGCGGGATCATCGGTGAGCAGTTCAGCCCCGTTAGCGATCATCTCTGGCGTAATTTCGGGAAAGTCGCCCTGTCCAGTCTTTGTCAACATGCGGCACCTGTTGTGTCAAGGTGATAGTCGCCACATTCGTAAACATCCGGGGACATCCTTTTCGGAACCGGATTACGACAAAGCCGACAAATGCCGACATTTGCCGACATTTCGCACAGTGTCGGCTTTTGTGGGCTTTTGTCGCCTTTTGTCGGCTTTTTCGGGGTCCCTCGAGGGCTTTTGTCGGCTTCTTTGGGCTGCGCCGTCGGCTTCCGTTGAGCCTCTCAAATCCTCGCTGCGAGGGGGCATCGCGCGGCCTCCGTTAAACCACTGAACGTCTGTATCTGGCACGAATAGGGAACAATTCAAGTGGCCGCACTCCGCAAGGCGAACCCGCTCCGCCGCATCGCCAAGCCCGAAGACATCGTCGGCGCGATCGTGTTCCTCGCCAGCGATGACGCCGATTACATCGCCGGACCAAGTGATCAGCGTCTCGGCGGGCTTACGATGGTGGCTGAGCGACGGCCCCTCCCCCGTCCGCGTCAGCAAACACAGCTCGATGTTTACCGATGTTGACGAATGTTTACGCTGACCGGCGGCGCCGGCGCCGACCGCCAGAGGTGTGGCGACAGGTTCGCCAATGAACCGACACAGCCGCGATCACGCTCGCCGAGTTCGAGGGCGTGCAAGCGAGCCAGATCACGGCGGCGCAGTTCGATGTGATCGTGTCGAGAAGCTCCGCCTCTACGCGCTAAACGCAGGTGCGATCACGGATAGAAAATCGCCAGGACTTCAGCGATTAGCGCCGGTTTATCATGGCCGTCGACCATGATCTTGCATTCAGAAGTGAGGCGGATGCCCTCATTCCTCTCGGGATCGGCCGCCTTCAGAGTCTGGTGGAGACAGATGCGTGATCCTGAAGGCACCATACCGGTATAGCGCACTTTGTTAGAGCCGTAGTTGAGGGCGTGGCGGTAGCGCACCTCGAGGAGGCTCTTGATGAGGCGCGGCAGCAGCGAGAGCGTGAGGTAGCCATGCGCGATGGTCTTGCCCCAGGGCAGCTCGCGCTTGGCGCGCGCCGGATCGACGTGGATCCATTGGTGATCGCCGGTCGCGTCGGCAAACTTGTCGATCATAGCCTGGTCGACGGTGATCCAGGGCGAGGGCCCCAAGGTCTTGCCGACATGCTTCGGCAAGTCGGCGACCGCGACGACGAGCGGCCCTGCGATCGTCTCGGACATATCCCCTTCCCCCACCCGTCGATGAACCCGTTCCCGCATCGAAGGCGCCGAAGCTTACAGGAGCCGGGAGCAAGAAAGGGAATGAAACACGGAGCGCACGGAGGGCACGAAGGAAGATGAGTTGCGCGCCTCTGGCGCGCGAGACCCTTTTCTCCTTTCTCCGTGAGCTCGGTGTCCTCCGTGTTTCAAATTCTTTTCTCCCCGGCTCCCCAGCCCGTGTTCACTTTCGCTTCCTTCACTCGCCGATCAGCTCGCGGGCGATGATGAGCTTCCGGATCTCCTGCGTGCCGGCGCCGATCTCGTTGAGCTTGGCGGTGCGGTAGAGGCGGTTGATCTCGGTGTCGCGCATATAGCCCGAGCCGCCGAAGATCTGCACCGCCTCGGTGCAGCAGAGCGTGCACGCGCGCGCCGCCGCGTAGATCGCCGCCGCCGAGAGCTTGTGGATCTCGCCGCGCCCGCCCTCGCCGCGCTCGATCGCGTTGCAAGCGACGAGCACACGGTAGACGAGCGTGCGCGCCATCTCCACCTCGATGTACATCTCGGCGAGCTTGCTCTGTATCATCTGGAACGACGCGATCGGCTTGCCGAACTGGACGCGCGTCTTGGCGTGGTCGAGCGCCAGCTCGAGCGCGCGCTCGGCGATGCCGATCGACATCGGCGCCGCCATCGCGCGCTCCAAGTCGAGCCCGCTCATCATCACGACATTGCCGCGGTTCTCGTCGCCGACGCGGTTCTCAGCCGGCACCGCGCAATCCTGGAACACCAGCTCGCCGAGCGGGCTGCCGCGATAGCCCATCTTGTCGAGCTTCTGCGCCACCGAGAACCCGCGGAAGCCCTTCTCGACGATGAAGGCCGATATTCCGTGAGCGCCCTTCCCCACATCGGTCTTGGCGTAGATCAGCAGCACATCGGCGATGGGGCCGTTGGTGATGAAGAGCTTGGTGCCGTTCAGGACATACGTGTCGCCGTCGCGCTTCGCCGTCGTGCGCATCGAGCCGAGCGCATCGGAGCCGGCGCCGGGCTCGGTCATGCCGAGCGCGCCCACCCACTCGCCCGAGCAGAGCTTGGGCAGGTATTTCCGGCGCTGCGCATCGGTGCCGTTCCGGTAGATGTTGTTGAGGCAAAGATTGTCGTGTGCGAGCCTGGAGATGCCGACCGAGGGATTGGCCGCCGCCATCTCCTCGGCGACGAGCCCGGCGGAGAGATAGTCGAGGCCGGCGCCGCCATGCTCGGGCGGCACCGTGACGCCGAGATAGCCCATCCGGCCGAGCGCCGGCATCACGCTCTCGGGCCACCAATCCTCGTCGTCCATCCGCTGCTGCAGCGGGTGGAGCTCCTTCATGAAGAATTTCCGCGCCTGATCGCGGATCTCGATCTGATCGGGCGTGAGCTCGTACGCCGCAGCGGGCGCGTTGCGGATGAGCGATGTCATTGTCCGCGCCGCTGTTTCCAAGCCGTCATCCCGACCGAAGCGGGCGCGCCTCGTGGGGCGCGACCGCGTAGTGGAGGGATCGTGCGCCGGTGGGTCCCGATCCCTCCACTCCGCGCGGCGCAAGTGCGCCGCGCTCCGGTCGGGATGACGTGTAACAGAAGGCGAAGCCTTTTCACGCCGCTTCAGCCGCCGCTGGGCGCCGGCCGGTCGGCGAATACGCGGCGGATGGTGTCGAAGACCGAGCGCACCTCGGCGCCCGCGAGCGCGCCGTCTTCTACTAGTAGAGCATGCGCGCGGCGCAGGTTGTAGTGCGGGACCGCCGGATAGAGGTGGTGCTCGATGTGATAGTTGACGCTGTGCGGGAACAGCAGCCAGGCCAGCCACGCCGGGCAAAGATTCGTCCGCGCGGCTTCCTGCACCGAGCCGTAGCCGGCGGGTGCCCCATGCTCGAGCACCGCGCGGATGCGCAGCAGCACCTGGAACAAGGTCAGCAGCGGCAGGACCCAGAGCACGAGATATTCGAGCCACCAGCCGGTGGCGAGGGCGGCGGCGAGCATCGCGATCTGCACGCCGACCATGATCCAGCGGTCGACGAGGGCCTGGCGGACGAGGCGCGACGACGTATCGCCGAGCGGGCGCACGGCGGCGTTGGTCTCGGTGTTCACCGCGGGTGCGCCGAAGAAGTAAGCGTAGTTCTTGTGCGCGGTAAGGCCGGCGAGGTCCGTCAGCAGCTTCTTCGCGAGATACCAGCGCCCGCGCGGATAACCGGCCATCAGCGGAATGTCGGGATCGGCCTTGGTGTAGAGATGATTGTGGTGCAGCCGGTGCACGAGCCGATAGGTGCACATGCTGACGCCGATCGGATAGCCGCAGAGCCGCCCGACGATCTCGTTGGCGAGCCGGTGGCGGAAGAGCCTGTAATGCGTGGCGTCGTGCGCGAGGATCGCGAGCGAATGCTGGCGCGAGACGACGACGATCAGCGTCGGCACGATCGCCCAGGGCCACCAGATGATGGCCGCCGCGACCGCGGCGGCGATGACCGCGACCGTCGTCAGCACCGACAGCGCCGATTTCCAATCCTGCTGGCGGTTGAGCTCCTGCACCAGCGCCGGCGGCAGGCCCCCGCCGCGCTGCACGGCGAACTCCTCGCCCGCCGTGGCGCCGAGCGCGCCGTCGGCGATTTGCGCGACGGCCGTCATTGTCGCGCCCTAACAAGATACGTCATGCCGACCGAAGCGAGCCGCGCTTGCGGCTCGCGCAGTGGAGGCATCGCGGCGGACCTGGCGCGCGATCCCTCCGCTTCGCACGGCGCAAGCGCGCCGTGCTTCGGTCGGGATGACGCATGAAAGGAACCGCGCACGGGCTGCGCAACTCACGCGTCGGCGCGGCCGACGATGGTGACGGAGCTCACGTTCTGCGAAGGGTAGCCGCCCAAATTGTGCGTCATGCCGCGCACCGGGTTCTTAAGCTGGCGCGGGCCGGCGCGGCCCTGGAGCTGCAGATACATCTCGTAGAGCATGCGGATGCCCGAGGCGCCGATCGGGTGGCCGAAGCATTTCAGCCCGCCGTCGATCTGGCACGGCACCTTGCCGCCGGCATCGTAGAAGCCGTCGAGCACGTCCCTGACCGCGCCGCCCTCGGCCGAGATCTGGAGGTCCTCCATCGTCACGAGCTCGGTGATGGAGAAGCAATCGTGCACCTCCATCATGCTGATCTCGTCGCGCGGCGTCTCGATGCCGGCTTCGCGATAGGCGCGCTCGGCGGCCTTGCGCGTGGTGACGAAATACGAGCCGTCCCACTGGTTGAACTGCGCCTCGGTACCGTTCGAGACCGCGAGCTGGATCGCCTTCACGGTGACCAGGTCCTTCTTGCCCATGCCCTTCGCGATGTCGGGCGTGGTGACGATGACCGCGGCGGCACCGTCGGAGACGCCGCAGCAATCGAAGAGGCCCAGCGGCTCGGCGATCATCGGCGCCTTCAGCACCTGCTCCTCGGTGATCTCCTTCTGCAGGTGCGCTTTGGGATTCTTCGCGCCGTTGGCGTGTGATTTCACTGATATGCGCGCCATCGCGCGCTTCAGATCTTTCTTGTCGACCTTGTGTTTGGCGCGATAGGCCGAGGCGAGCTGGGCGAAGGCGCCCGGCGCCGACTGGTTCGCCCACCACATGTTGTTGAAGGGGCCGTTCAGGCTTTGCGGCAGGCCGCCATAGCCGGTGTCCTTGAGCTTCTCGACGCCCAACGCCAGCGCGATATCGGCGGCGCCCGACGCCACAGCGTAGCACGCCCCGCGGAACGCTTCGGTGCCGGTGGCGCAGTAGTTCTCGACCCGCGTCACCGGGATGTACGGGAGCCTGAGCGCGATCGAGAGCGGCAGCGCCGAGCGGCCGACATTCACCGACTCGACCGCGGTGCCGAACCACGCGGCCTCGATCTGGTTGCGGTCGATGCCGGCGTCTTGGATGGCCTCGGAGAAGGCCTCGACCATGAGGTCGTCCGGATTCTTGTCCCAGCGCTCGCCGAACTTGGCGCAGCCCATGCCCAGAATCGCGACCTTGTCCTTGATGCCCGTGGCCATCGGCGTGTTCCTCAATGCTTTCGGGTGAGTTGGGACATTAGCAGGGAGGCGGGGAGACGGGGAGAGCAGTGGCCATGCATCCGCCGCGCGCCACCCCTCCCCTGAATCACCTACTTTCACCTACTTTCACCTACTTCCAACCTGCTTTCACCCGACAGCGGCCGGACGTCGCCCCCTCACGCGGTAGACAAAGGTGGCCATTGGTGGAGACACGCCGACGGCGCGCGGTTCCGCCGCCAAGGCGGGTAGAGTCCGGCCCGGGCAAGGCTGAAATTCTGCAGGAACGTGAGCATTTGTTAGCATCCCGGCTCGGAACGTCGTCAGTTGTCATCCTTCGCCAAGCTTCGCGTGATCGGCGCGCGGCTGGTCGCGGAAGGGGCCGGCCTCGAGCCGCATATGGTTCTATCTATGTTCTTCAGCCGGCGCGGCAACCCCGAGAGGGAGATTCGCCACCGCGGCACCAAATGAAGAAACTTCCGCCGGCCAAAGGCCGGCCCTTCCTCGTCCTTCGCGTCTTGGTGTCTCGGTGTCTTGCTGGTGGATCCTTCTTTCGGCTTTGAACTCCCCGTCGCCGCGAAAGGTTTGGATATTCGTGATAGAGTTTTCGGAGCGACACCGCGGAGCCAATCCCATGCGCCGGCATCGCATTGTCCTCGCGGCCACCGCTCTCGCGATCGGCCTTCACGCCGATGCGCGCGCCGAGACGAGCTGCGAGCTTGCCGGAATGCGGGACGACACGGTCGTCACGGTCAGGGGCAAGATCACGAGCAGCGACTGGGACCGCGTGCACAACAGCTATCTCGTCGTTATCGAGCTCAGGGACCGATGCGGTGTGTTGGAGGTCCAAGTGTCGACGAAGCGGAGCCCGCGCTGCGGCGTGGGCGCAACCGTGTCGGTGACGGGCCCCTACAGCCGCGCCGACGGTCCCTCCATCGAGGCCCAGCGGGTGGTTTGCCTCAAGTGACCGGAGGAGGAGCCGGGAAGAGAAACGAATCACTACCAAGGCACCAAGACACGAAGACACCACGCGAAGAAATTTCTGCCGGCCGAAGGCCGGCTTTCCCATTTTCTTGGTGTCTTGGTGTCTTGGTGGTGAATCCTTCTCCCCGCCTCCTTGCAATCTTCGCTCAGCGCTGCTCGGTCGCAAGGCGGAGGCCGAGGGCGACAAGGATCGTGCCCATCGCGGCCTCGAGCGTGCGGCGGATCTTGGGGCGGTGGAGGAAATCGCCGGCCTTGGCCACGACCCAGGAATAGGCCGCGAGCCAGACGAACGTCATCAGGCAAAACACCAGGCCGAGCCAGGCGAAGCTCCAGAAGTTAGCGTCACTCGCCGGGACGAATTGCGGCAACAGGCTGGTGAAGAACGCCGCCATCTTGGGATTGCTCAAATCGCTGATGAGGCCCTGGCGGAACGCAGCGCCCGCGCCGAGCCGCCGCCGCGGCTCGGTCGCTCGCTTCGCGAGCTTACGGGCGAAGCTTCGCTTCGCCAGAAGCTCCGCCCAAGGGCGGAGCGTCGTCCACCCGCCCGCGCGAAACGCGCTCACCAGCGAGACGACGCCGAGATAGATGAGAAAGGCGGCGCCCAGCATCTTCACCGCGAAGAACACCGGTTCCGACGCCACGAGGATCGCGACGATGCCGGCGCTGGTCGCGAGCGCCCAGATCGCCTGCCCCGCCGAAACGCCGAGCGCCGTCATGACGCCGCCCCGCGCCCCGCCCAGCAACGCGCTCCGGATCGTCACCGCCGTATCCGGCCCCGGCGTCACGATCACGATGATGGAGATGCCGAGAAAGGCCCAGAAGGTGTCCATGCCCTAACCGGTGTTAAAGTTGGGCGGGGTTGGCGCCGCGCTCAAGGCTTAGCACGTTCCTCCCGAGGTTCCGCGATCAATTGCTCCAAACGCGCACGCAGCTCGGCTGTTGCCTTCTGCGACGTCGCGACACCCACCGTCTTCGCCGCCAAATCGAGGATCTCCCTTGCACGGGTGTAGTCTCCCCCAGCGAAGTAAGCTATGGCCGCATTCCGCAAATCGTGCGCGCCTTGGACAATCTCGCGATAGGGATAGCGAATTCTGCCTGGCGCCTTTTCAGGAGCCACCAGGTAATCCCCTATCGCCTTCGCCGAGTCGAACTTTGAAAGCCATGGAAGGACCTGATCATCGAACCTTCGATGAAGGTCGTGCGCCATCCGCTCCAGTGTCGCTTCGCTATCTTTGACCTTGATGCTCCACCACGTATCTAGCCGTTCTGGTCCCAGAAAGCCGATCCGAGATCGTACCAAACAGCATGATTCCCGCGGCTTACCAATGTCAAAACTGTCGGGATAGACGGACCAGACTAGCGTCAGATACGCGCCACAAATCGCGGTAAATTCCGTCTCGTCGGGTGCTGGGAAACGGCCTCGCTCAACTTCCACAAGGTGGAGCAATCCGTCGGCAATAGTGCGGGAATATCGGAATGCCTGCTTTCGATAGCCGGCTGCCTTCAAGGGCCGATCGACGCCTATGGCGAAGACGCGCCTTAGCTTTTCCAGCAGCTGCCGCCGAACTTCTGTCATTTTGAAAAGGGCCCAGGTCCAGATCCGCCTCTCGGGAACCCCCCGAGGCCACCTCGAAATCCGGAATAAGCTCCGTCTGGGCTGTAGTATATGACGCGTCCGTGCTGTCTGGTGGCCTCATTGTGTTTCCTGATTTGCTTTTCGCCGGCTTTTCTGCCGCTTTCCGTGTCTGGTTTGACCTCGATCGGTTTGCCATCCTTGGTGATGCCATCAGGCCTCAGCTTTGATCTTGGAATGCGCTCGTTGGCTTGCCACCCGCGGTCTCGAAACGCCTCATGAGCTTCCTTGTGACGTACCTTTCCTTGCTCCACCGCAGCTCGCGTTTTCGCATTGCGCATTCCTCTGGGTTTCTTCTCGTCGGGGTCGTCGCCGACGGGCTCGACGTCGATATCGTCGTCCTGTTCAGGATCGTAAACCGCCCAAGGCACCTCCCCCGATTGATCGGCGATAAACCGGTTGAGTGCTGCATCGGCCCTTTCGGCGGGATTGCCGTCGCCTCGCGCGACCGCTTCGCCTCGTTCCATATCGTAAACTGCAAGGAGGCCCTTCGCGTGCAGGCGCTGGTCGTTCGTGGCACCGTTCGCCGCCGCTTCGATGAGCATGTCCTCGACGCGGCTGCGACCCGTCTCAGGAGGTCCGTGGGCCGGGTCCTCAATACTGGTCTTGATCACGGACGCGATCTCGTCCGGGCTGGTCGCCCGATGCAGCAATGCATTGGCGACGACTGCCTCGCGTATGGCGGCGTTGATGCGCGGAACCGCCGTTTCGGCGCCGCGAAGGCTGCTCACGGGAGCCAGTCCCGGAAGGGCAATTCGGATGCTCGGTTCGCCGCGCCTGACGTATGCGGCGGCGGTGGAGAGGTCGTGCGCCAGGCTGTCGAAGCTCGATTCGATACGGCGATGCAGGGCTCCAGGCCGTGCGGGTTGGACCGCGACCCCGCGATCGCTTGGTGGGATACCTAGGCGGCGCTCAAGCGCATTTCGCCACCTGATTGGCGGACTTGGGACCCGAGCAGCAATTTGGCTGACCTGGTCGGCGGTGAGACGACGACCATCCTCATCGATCCAATCACCCTCGCCGATCCGTCCCATCGGGTCCGGGACATAGCGGGCACCGCGCGACTTCATGATTTGTTCCATGTCGCCGCCGTCGGCGCCGAGAGAATCGGCGGCGGCGTTCGCCCAAGAGTCGAGCAGGCGTGCCGCGGTTCGTTGACCGGCAGCCAGTTTCCGCGCGGCGCGATCCGAAATTTCCAGGCCCGCGTGGCTGTCCCTCCGATCGAGCACAGTCGAAAGGCTCTCCGGACGGCGTCCTTCCGCCAGATCGTCGCGAGCGCGTGCTCGGATAGGGAGCGGTAAAGCGCTCTTTCCGAAACCAGTGTCCTCGGCTGCTTCTTCGCTCGGGAGCAACGAAGGTCCTGGGCGGTGGGCCTTCAGGGCGTCATTGATGGATTGCTGGGTCGGTCCGTCGGGATAGAGAACACCGTCGCGCTCAAGGTCGTTGTCAGATTGGTACGCCCGGATGGCGTGATCCAGACCATCCCCGAACTCCCCGGATCGAGCCGCATCAAGGGCATCGAGACGACCGAGCGTGGCGAGGGCGGTACCGGTCTCAACGATGTCGTTCGGGTCGTTGTCTTCGTCGTAGCCAACCGAGCTGAAGAGTTTGATTGGGGTCACGGGCTGTCTCCTGTTCATAAAAAGAGCTCCAGGGCAGCCCTCCCAGTCGCCTGGAAGAATGCAATTTAGTTTTGAAATTCACGGTTGTCAAGAACAAAACTAGAACATAGTTGTAATGCGGGCAGTCAAATCGGCCATCACGCGATCCGCCGCGTTGGAATTTGCGGCCAAGGACGCCTCATGGCGGCCGATTCCAGAGGCGCTCGTTGTAGATGGTGAAGCCGTTGCGGCGGAAGAAGGAGCGGGCGGCGGCGTTGAAGGACCACACGTCGAGCGTGATGAGCTCGATCTTGCGCTCGGCGGCGGCAGCGCGCACCGCGTCGAGCAGCGCCTCGCCCATGTCCTTCTCGCGAAACTTCGGGCGCACGCCGATGTGGTGGATGTAGACGAATTCGTGCGGGTAGGTGAACACCGTTTCGTCCCGGCGCATGACCTCGGCGTAGATGTAGCCCACCACCGCCGATCCCAGCTCGGCGACGAAGATGATGTTCTCGGCCTTGGCGATCAGGCCCGCGGCCGCCGCGGGCGGGAACGTCGCCGGGCCGGGCGGTTTGAACCGCCAAGGCAATGCCTCCGCATGCAACGCCTGGACCTCGGCATTCAGCGATGACACCGCGTCGGCGTCGGCTGGCTTTGCGCGCCGGATCACGAACTTCCGCGATGCGTCGGCATCCGGCATGGAGGCCTGCCCTCAGCCCGTCCCGGCCGGCGTCGCCTTCCAGAAATACTTCCGGAAGCCGCGCTGCTTGTCGTATTCGCGCACGCGGAGGGCCATGTGCATCTTGGGGGCGACGTGGAAGCGGCCGGGGTCGTTCATGCGGCAACGGCGATCCGCGCCGGCGCGCTGCGTTTTGAGGGGTGCACGACGATCTCCACGTTCTGCCCGAGCGCGGTCGGCGCCTGCAAGAGTCTCTCAAGCGAAATGCCTCGGAGCTTGTGGTTCCGCAGCAAAGATACCTTGGGCTGAGGCATGGCGAGCAGAGCGGCCGCCTCCACTTGGGTGAGACCACGGCTTTGAAGGATATCGTTGATCTTCTTCGCCAGGATCGTCTTGGCGGTCAGTTCTTCCGCACCGGGAAAACCGAGATCGGCGAGGACATTACGCCGAGCGTAAAGACTCATCCTGTGGGTCATTGCGCCAGATTATAAGTCACTTTGGACTTCCTTCCGCATATCATCCAGGGCCGCTTTGAGCTTGGCTTCCGTGAATCCATATTTGTCGAAAAGTGGCTTGGCAGCGGCCTCCAGCTCCTTGTCAGCGTCGCGAAACAGATTTTGGGCGTCCTCAAGTTCAGCGACCATTTTCTCCCTGCCGGAGGAAGACATGAAATCTTCAGCACGCTCTCGAAAGTAATGATGTGCAAGCCAATTTCGCTTTTCGAGCGCTTTCGTCAGCAACGTCTCTAGATTTGGCGGAATCGGGCCCACGCTTTTGAAGTTCTGAATCATGCGACCGAGCGTGTGTCGAAAGTTCTCATCAAAGAACTGGTCGACCAACGATGCCCAGTGTTCTTGTGAACGGGCGGACTTCGCTTTGTTGGGCACGAGGTCAAGGACCAGCAACGCGTTGACGAGACCGTGCTCCAATACTTGGCTTTGGTAGATGGCAAGCCCGAAGTGAGCATAGACGGTTTTGACCTGCTCGCCGATGTTGTCTTTTTCCATGGCTTCCGATAAGGCGCCGTTCTCAAGTGCGGAAAGCAAACAACTGTTCAATTCTCGGCCTCACGCACCCATCGGCGTCGCCTTCCAGAAGTATTTCCGGAAGCCGCGCGCCTTGTCGTATTCGCGCACGCGGAAGACCATGCGCATCTTGGTGCCGACGTCGAAGCTGCCGGGGTCGACGTCGGTGAAGTCGGCCATCATGCGGCCGCCGCCCTCGAACTGCACCATGCCGTAATGCGCGGGCGGGTCGGGCGTGTAGGTGAGCCAGTCGGCCGACCAGGTGACGACGCTGGCGCCGGTGTTGGCGAAGGGTGCCTCCTCCTGCGTGTCGAGCGCGCCGCAATTCGGATTGACGCAGATATGCGATTTCGGGAATTGGCGCGTGCCGCATTTGGTGCAGCGGCCGCCGTTCAAGGCCGTGAGCATGTCGCGATTGCGGTAGAGCATCGAGAGCGGCGTCTGCCGGTCGATCTCCGAGCGCATGCCGCCGTCTTGCGTCACGAGATTGTTGAAGGCGAGGAAGCGGTTGTAGTTGGTCTCGGCGCGGCCCCGCTTCAGCGCGCCGGCGATGCCGTCGCAAGCCAAGGGGGTTGCTAGGGCCGGCGTCGCCTCGAACAAGAGCGCGTCGCAGCCCTGTCCGAAGCCGACGACGAGGATCTTCTCGCCGGGCTTGGCCTGCTCGAGCGCGTGGACGAGCATGACGATCGCGTGCGCGGCGCCGGTGTTGCCCAAGGCCGCCCCGAGATTGTCGCGCACCGCCGCGTCGGGAATGCCGAGGCGCTTGGCGATCGTCTGCGGCACGCCAGCGAGGAGGCACGGCAGGATGAAATGCGCGATTTCGGCGCCCTTCACCTTCGCCTTCTCGGCGAGGCCGGCCAGCGCCTTCGGCACCAGCTTCATGTAGCCTTCGTCGCGGATCCAGCGCTCTTCCCACATGTAGTCGAACGATTCGGTTTCGCCGCGATAGTGGTCGACGAAATCGTCGCTGATCGAATGCGAGGCGACCAGCTTTGCAATTCCCTCGCCCGCGCCGAGCAGCAGCGCCGCGGCGCCGTCGCCGTAGAGCAACTCGAGCGCCGAGGCGGATTTGGTGCGCCGGTGCTCGGAGGCGGCGAGCAGCACGTTGCCGCCGCGCTTCAGCGCCGCGATCAGCGCGCTCGTGGCGGCGCGCTGCGAGGTGGTGAGGTCGAGCGTCTCGATGCCGTCGGGGAGATCGAGCGCCGTGGCCAGGAGCGTCGAGCACTGACGGTCCTGGAACGGGAGCGTCGTCGAAGCGAAGTAAACGGCGTCAAGCCTCGGCGGCGTAGTGCCGAGGCAATCGCGCGCGGCCGCGACGGCCATCGTGACGGCGTCCTCGTCCCAGTTGCAGATCGCGCGCTCGCCCTTGGCGTAAGCCGCGAGGCCCGGATTGAACCAGGCATTGGCCTCGACCATGGATTTCCGCTGCAGGCGCAGGCGCGGGACATAGCCGCCGTAGGCGATGATTCCGGGCATCACGTCCTCTTCACTCTCTGGTTCTTCTGGTTCCGACGAAGCGAAAGACTACAGGAGGCGTGGAGGCACGGAGAAGTAAGAGAGAAGTGCAGGGTTGCGCGCCAAAGGCGCGCCAATCTTTTCCTCCCTCTTACTCCACGCCTCCACGTCTCCTGTGAACTTCCGCTTTGCTATCGACCTGGAGTCTGAAACGAGGCGCCGACGGCGGAGTGCGCGTTGGCGTGCGGGTGGCCGCCGGCGAGATTCTCGATCGCGGCCCAATTGGCGGCAACGGCTTCGGGCGTCTCGGCTTCCGCGGGCGGCAGCATCATGCCGGGGCTCTTCACCAGTCGCGCGACGGCGAAGCTGTTGTCGCCGGCCTCGAGCACGCAGCCGGTCTGCCTGCACTCCTCGCTCGCGAGATAGAGCACGCCGGCGGTCGCCACTTCCGGCCGCAAGCGCTGCTCGAGCGACTGCGGCACGATCGTCGCCAGCATGCGCGTGAACGCGACGGGCGCTATCGCGTTGGCGAGGATGTTGTGCTTGGCGCCCTCCTCCTTCAACGCCAGCATGAAGCCGACGAGGCCGGCCTTGGCCGCCGCGTAGTTGGTCTGCCCGAAGCTGCCGTAGAGGCCGGCGGCCGAGGTGGTGACGACGACGCGGCCGTAGTTCCTGGCCTTCATCACCGGCCAGGCGGCCTTGGTGACGTAGACGCCGCCCAGGAGATGGACCTTGAGGACGGCGTCGAAATCGGCGAGCGCCATCTTCTCGAAGGTCTTGTCGTGCAGGAAGCCGGCGTTGTTGATTACGATGTCGACGGTGCCGAAGGCCGCGAGCGCCGCCTCGACGATGCGCGCGGCCGAGGCCGGCTCGGCGACGCTGTCGTAGTTGGCGACGGCCGCGCCGCCGGTCGCCTTGATCTCGGCCACGACGGCGTCGGCCGCTGCCCTCGATGTGCCGCCGCCCGCGACGTCGACGCCGAGATCGTTGACGAGCACCTTGGCGCCGCGCGCCGCCAGCGCCTTGGCGTGGCTGCGCCCCAGGCCCGAGCCGGCCCCGGTCACAACTGCCACCCGCCCGTCGAACCGGATCATCGCCTCCCTCGATCTCTTCTTATGCCGCGCCGCAGCAGCAGATGCGCGCTGGGTCTAGCGCATTTCGAAAACCGATCATATTCTGAATCTCGAGAAGCCGGGACCGACCCGGCCCGCCGCCCGAACGGGCAGGTCAAAACCGGCGCCGCCGGGCCAGTACTGGGAGGACGTGCTTGGAGGTTTTGCAGCTGCTGATCGGCGGCGTGGCACAGGGCTGTGTATACGGCCTCATCGCGCTCGGCTTCGTCCTCATCTACAAGGCCACCGAGCAGGTCAATTTCGCGCAGGGCGACATTCTGATGCTGGGCGCCTATGTGGCGCTCACGCTCATCGTCGAGGCGCGCGCGATGGGCTGGAGCATCCACCTTGCCTTCTGGCTGGCGCTGCCGTTGACGATGGCGATCATGGCGGGCTTCGGCTACCTGCTCGACCGCGCGGCGCTGCGCCCGATCATCGGCCAGCCGCAATTCGCGGTCGTCATCCTCACCATCGCGCTGGGCTTCGTGTTCCGCGCCGCGGCCGGCGCCATCTGGAGCACCGAGCCGCAGACGATGGCGACGCCGTTCACCAACCAGAAGGTCGTCTTGGGCGGCGTCGTGCTTGGGGCCGAGAGCCTCGCGATCATCGTCGGCACGGCGATCCTCTCGGGTGTGCTGTTCGCATTCTTCCGCTACACGCGCATCGGCATCGCGATGCAGGCCGCGTCGCAGAACCAGCTCGCGGCCTACTACATGGGCATTCCGGTCAAGATCATCTTCTCGCTGATCTGGGCGATCAGCGCGGCCGTGGCCGCCGCGGCCGGCATCCTCCTGGCGCCGGTCGCCACCATCGATCCCAACATGGGCTTCATCGGATTGAAGGCCTTTGCCGCGGCGGTGATCGGCGGGTTCGGGAGCCTGCCCGGGGCCGTGATCGCCGGCCTCATGCTCGGCGCCATCGAGCCCTTCGCCGCCGCCTATGGCTCGCGCGCCGGCCTGCCCAAGGGCGCGCCCGAGGTGTCTGCCTACATCTTCATGCTCGTCGTGCTGATCGTCCGGCCTCAGGGCCTGTTCGCGCAGATCTACAAGAAAAAGGTCTAAGGCCGGCGATGCGCAACATCTTCAAGACCAGCTATGTCCAGGACATCCGCCTGTTCGAGCACGGCGGCCACGTCTTCTGGTATGCGCTGCTGCTGATCGGCGTGTTCGCGGCGCCGCTGGCGGTGTCGGAATTCTTCGTCGGCGAGATGTCGCTCGTGTTCATCTATGCCGTCGCCGGCATCGGCTTGATGATCCTCACCGGCTACACCGGCTTGGCCAGCCTGGGCCACGCGGCCTTCCTCGGCATCGGCGCCTACGCGCATGTCTACTTCGTCAAGCTCGGCATCCCCTTCCCGTTCGCGCTGGTGATGGCCGGCGCGGTCTCGGCCGCGTTCGGCATCGCGTTCGCGCTGCCCGCGCTCCGCATGACAGGCATCTACCTCGCGATCGCGACGCTCGCATTCGCCGTCATCATGGAGCAGGTGTTCAGCCACTGGACGAGCGTCACCGGCGGCTTCCGCGGCCTGCCCGTCACGAAACCGAACATCTTCGGCTGGCAGACGACGACGGAAACGCATCTTTACTACGTCTGCCTCGTCGTCCTGATTCTCGTCACGCTCGGCACGCGCAACATCCTCAGGAGCGCCACCGGCCGCGCGATGATGGCGATCCGCGATTCGGAGATTTCCGCCCAGAGCATGGGCATCCACATCGCGCGCACCAAGGTCACCTCGTTCGGCCTCAGCACCTTCATCACCGGCATCGCCGGCGCCCTCCTCGCGCACAAGCTGCAGTTCATCTCGCCCGAGGCGTTCGATCTGATCCTTTCGATCTCGCTGCTGCTGATGATCGTGGTGGGCGGCTTGGGCTCGCTGCACGGGTGCTTCTACGGCGCGATCGTCGTGGCGTTCCTGCCGCAGTTCCTCGCCCTCGTGAAAGACGTGCTGCCGCCCTCGATCGGCCAGATCCCGGGCCTCCAGGGCGGCGTGTTCGGCCTCGTCCTCGTGCTGTTCATCCTGCTCGAGCCCTACGGCATCTACGGCCGCTGGCGGAAAGTGCGGCTGTTCTTCGAGATTTTCCCGCTCTACCGCCGCGCCACGTTCAAGCGCCAGCGCGGCTATTTGAAGACGGAGCGGATGCGATGACGCCCAGGGCCAACGGCGCAAAGCCGAAAGGCGTCCTGCTCGAGGCGGACAAGCTTACGATCCAGTTCGGCGGGCTGCGCGCGGTCGATCAAGTTTCGTTCGCCGTGCAGCCGGGCGAAGTCTACACGATCGTCGGCCCCAACGGCGCCGGCAAGACGACGGTCTTCAACCTGATCAGCCGCATCTACGACGTCAGCGACGGCCGCATCGTGTTCCAGGGCCAAGACATCACCGGTGTCCCGCCGCACCGCATCGCGCGCATGGGCATCGCGCGCACGTTCCAGAACATCGAACTGTTCGAGCACGCGACGGTGCTGCAGAACCTGCTCGTCGGCCGCCATTGCCGCAACCGCACCAATCTGCTGACGGAGATCTTCTTCACGCCCGGCGTGATGCGCCAGGAGCTCGATCACCGCCGGCGCGTCGAGCGCATCATCGATCTCCTGGAGCTGCAGCATTACCGCGACCAGATCATCGCGAACCTGCCTTATGGCGTGCGCAAGATGGTGGAGCTCGCGCGCGCGCTCAGCACCGAGCCGACCTTGCTGCTGCTCGACGAGCCCGCCTCCGGCCTCAACATCGAGGAGACCGACGATCTCGCCAACTGGATCGACGACATCAAGAACGATCTGAAGATCACGGTGCTGATGATCGAACACGACATGCGCTTGGTGTCGCGCGTCTCCGACCGCGTGCTCGCGATGAACCAGGGCCGCGTGCTCGCCGAGGGCGGGCCGGCCGAGGTGCAGCGCCACCCCGACGTGGTGCGCGCCTATCTCGGGGCCTAGAGCATGCCGCTCGCACACAGGCTCGACAAATGCAGCGTAGGGGCGCACGGCTGTGCGCCCCTCTCGACGCACGTTGGCCGCAGGCAGGGCGCACAGCCGTGCGCCCCTACGCGTCAGCGCATTGGCCTCCACGCGAGCGGGAGGTAGCGCCATGGCCGAGCCGCTCCTCGTCATGCGCAACATCGAGACCTTCTACGGGCCGATCATGGCGCTGCGCGGCGTCAGCCTCGAAGTCCCCGAGGGCAGCATCGTGACCGTGCTGGGCGCCAACGGGGCTGGCAAGACGACGATCCTGAAGACCATCTCCGGCATCATGGAGCCGCGGAAGGGCTCGATCGTCTTCGGCGGCAAGCCGATCCACAAGCACGAGCCCGATTGGGTGGCGCGCCAGGGCCTCGCGCACGTGCCCGAGGGGCGCGAGATATTCCCGTTCCTCTCGGTCTACGAGAACCTGATGATGGGCGCCTTCACGCGCCCCGACCGCGGCGCGCTCGCCGGCGATCTCGAGGCCGTCTACGGGTATTTCCCGATCCTCAGGGAGCGCGCCGAGCAGCCGGCTGCCTACCTCTCGGGCGGGCAGCAGCAGATGCTGGTGATCGCGCGCGGGCTCATGGCGCGGCCCAGGCTCATGCTCTTGGACGAGCCCTCTTTGGGCCTATCTCCGCTGCTCGTGCAGGAGATTTTCGGCATCATCCGGCGGTTGAACGCGGAGCGGAAAGTCACCATGCTGCTGGTCGAGCAGAACGCCAACATGGCCCTGAAGGTCGCGCATCATGGCTACGTGCTCGAGCTCGGCCGCATCGTGATGAACGACAGCTGCGAGCGCCTGCGCCAGTCCAGCGACGTGCAGGAATTCTTCCTCGGCATGAAGGAGGACGGCGTGCGCGGCCGGCGCCGGTGGAAACGGAAGAAAACGTGGAGATGATCGCGAAGCGCAACCATGGCCACGTAGGGGCGGGTCCCCCACCCGCCCATGCCGACGCGGCCGCGCGGCCCACGCCGAATAGCGGCATCGCCGCCGGGCGGGTCGGGGACCCGCCCCTACGCAATTCGTCCAGACACAGGTTCTTCTCATGAATGCGCCTGTTCTCCAGCAGCCGATCGTGCGCGACGGCCACGCCACCCTGCCCGGCCTCTTCCGCCACCGCGTGGCGGAGATGGGCGAGCGGGTGGCGATGCGCGAGAAGGAGTTCGGCATCTGGAAGGCGATCTCGTGGAACGAATACGGACGCCGCGCGCGCTCGATCGGCCTCGGCCTCGCCTCGCTCGGCTTGGAACGCGGCGACGTGGTCGCGATCCTCTCCGAGAACAACAAGGAATGGATCTTCACCGACCTCGGCACCATCTGCGCCGGCGGCGTGTCCTGCGGTGTATATCCGACCGACTCGGCCAATCAGGTCGAGTACATCATCAACAATTCGAACGCTAAGTTCCTGTTCGTCGAGGACGAGGAGCAGCTCGATAAATTCCTCGCCATCCGCGAGCGCGTGCCCTCGCTGCAGAAAGTCGTCGTCTATGACCTGGAGGGCCTGCGCGACTTCTCCGACCCGATGGTGATCACGATCGACGCGCTCTACGCGCTCGGCGACGAATACGCGAAGGCGCACCCCGACGAATGGGACAGGCGCATCGACGCGGCCGAGCCCGGCAGCGTCATGATCCTCATCTACACCTCGGGCACGACCGGGCCGCCCAAGGGGGCCATGATCAGCCACCGCAACGTCATCTTCCAGATGACAGCGAGCGAATACGTGGTGGCGGTCAAGCAAGGCGACGAGCAAATCTGCTTCCTGCCGCTCTGCCACATCGCCGAGCGCAGCTTCTCGGTGCACCGGCCGCTCGCGTCGAAAAGCATTATAAACTTCGTGGAGAGCCCCGAGACTTTCGCCGAGAATCTGCGCGAGGTGTCGCCCACGATCATGTTCGCCGTGCCGCGCATCTGGGAGCGCTTCTACTCGGCCGTAGCCATTCAGCTGAAGGAAGCCACCTGGATCGGGCGCCTCGCCTATGCCTGGGCGGTCGCGCTCGGGCGCAGCCGCGCCGACTGCGTGATGGACGGCAGGAAGCCGCCCCTCCCGCTCGCCCTCGCCTACCGCTTCGCGGACTGGATGGTGCTCGACAATGTGAAGCGCGTGATGGGCCTCCACCGCGCGCGCTGGCTCGTTACCGGCGCCGCCCCGATCGCGCCCGACCTCATCCGCTGGTATTTCGCGCTCGGCATCGACATGTTCGAGGTCTACGGGCAGACCGAGAACACCGGCGTCGCGACCGGCACCAACCCCGAGAGCCTCAAGGTCGGCACGGTCGGCGTTGCCGCGCCCGGCACGGACGTGAAGCTCTCGCCGGAGGGCGAGATCCTGTTGAAAGGCCCGCACGTGTTCATCGGCTATCTGAACCAGCCCGACAAGACCGCCGAAACCGTGCGCGACGGCTGGCTGCACACCGGCGACGTCGGCGTGATCGACAATCAGGGCTTCGTGCGCATCACCGACCGGATGAAGGACATCATCATCACCGCCGGCGGCAAGAACATCACGCCGTCCGAGATCGAGAACCAACTCAAGTTCTCGCCCTATATCTCCGACGCGGTCGTGATCGGCGACCGGCGGAAATATCTTACCGCCCTCGTCATGATCGACCACGACAACGTGGCGAAATACGCCCAGGACCAGGGCGTGCCGTTCTCGAACTACGCCAGCCTCTGCCGCGCCCAGGAGGTGCAGGACCTGATCCGCGACGAGGTCGACAAGGTGAACAAGAAGCTGGCGCGCGTCGAGACCGTGAAGAAGTTCCGCCTCATCGACACGCTGCTGACGGCCGAGGACGAGGAGCTGACCCCGACCATGAAGCTGAAGCGCAAGCTCGTGAATACGAAGTACGCGCCCCTGATCGAATCGATGTACAAGGAATAGGACCGCGGCGCCGCCGCCCAAGGCGGCGCGGCGCGCAAGCACCGTTAGGGAGGAGAACCATGCGCAAGCTTACGACCTTGATCGCCGGCGCCGTGCTGCTCGCGGCGGGCCCGGTCCTGGCGCAAAGCCAGGGCGTCACCGCCGCCGAGATCGTGCTCGGAACCCACACCGCGCTCACCGGCCCCGTGGCGCCGTGGGGCATCGGCTCGACCAACGGCATCCGCATGCGCTTCGACGAGGAGAACGAGAAGGGCGGCATCCATGGCCGCAAGATCCGCTACATCGTCGAGGACCACGGCTATCAGGTCCCGCGCGCCGTGCAGGCCGGCAACAAGCTGCTCAACAGCGACAAAATCTTCGTGATGGTGGGCGCGCTCGGCACGCCGATGAACAACGCCGTGTTCCAGCAGCAGCTGACGCTCGGCGTTCCCAATGTCGGGCCGTTCACCGCCGCGCGCTCGATGTATCACCCGTTCCACAAGCTCAAATTCGCGTCGCTGTCGAGCTACTACGACCAGATCCGCGCGGGCTTCAAATACTTCGTCGAGAACAAGGGCACCAAGGCGCCCTGCGTGATGTACGAGGACAACGAGTTCGGGCAGGAGATCCTCGAGGGCGCGCGCGATCAGGCCAAGGCGATGAGCGTCAAGATCGCGGCCGAATCGAGCCACAAACCCACCGACACGGACTTCACCGGCGCCATCACCAAGCTCCGCGACGCCAAGTGCGACCTCATCCTGATGGGCACGATCGTGCGCGACACGATCATTCCCTACGGCACTGCGCGCAAGCTCGGCTGGGACGTGGCCTTCGTCGGCACCTCGGCGAGCTATGAGAACGTCGTGGCCACCGCCCAGGGCGGCGTCACCGAAGGCTACTACACGCTGAACGGCCAGGAGGTGATCTACGTCGATCAGGCGGACGGTCCGGCAAAGGAGTTTTTCGACCGCTACAAGGCCAAGTACAATCAGGAGCCGTTCTATCCCGCCCAGCTCGGCTACGGCATCGGAGAGCTGGTCGTCGAGGCGCTGAAGAGCGCGGGCAAAGACCTCACCGTCGAGGCCTTCCTGAAGGCGTTCGAGGGCATCAAGGACCGCCCCGGCCCGCTCGGCGGGCCGCGCATCACCTTCGGGCCCGATCGCCATCTCGGCTCCGACGCCGTGTTCCTCGCGGTGGTCGAGAAGGGCCGCTGGAAATCGGTCGAGCGCAATCTGAAATACTGAGCCGCGCGCCCGCGGCGGCTACAGCGACGACGAACGCAATCGAACAAGGGCGCCCGCGGCGGCATGGTGCGGCCGCCGGCTCCCCGACAAGGAGAGGACCATGAGGACGCTCGCGACACTGCTTGCCGGCACCGCCCTCTCGATGGGTGCGGCCGGCGCCGCCCTCGCCCAGACCCAGGGCGTCACCGCCACCGAGATCGTGCTCGGCACGCACAGCTCGCTCACCGGGCCGGTGGCGCCGTGGGGCGTCGCCTCGACCAACGCCGTCCGTTTGCGCTTCGAGGAGGAGAACGAGAAGGGCGGCATCCACGGCCGCAAGATCAGGTACATCGTCGAGGATCACGGCTACCAGGTGCCGCGCGCGGTCCAGGCCGCCAACAAGCTGCTCACCAGCGACAAGATCTTCGCGATGGTGGTCGGCCTCGGCACGCCGATGAACCTCGCCATCATGCAGAGGCAGTTCGAGGTCAACGTGCCGAATTTCGGGCCGTTCACCGCGGCGCGGTCGATGGCGGAGCCGCTGCACAAGCTCAAATTCGCGGTGCTCTCGACCTATTACGACCAAATGCGCGCCGGGCTTAAATACTTCGTCGAGAAGAAAGGCGTGAAGACGCCCTGCGTGATGCACGAGGACAACGAGTTCGGGCAGGAGATCCTGGAGGGGGCGCGCGACCAGGCCCAGGCGATGAACTTGAAGCTCGCCGCCGAATCGTCGCACAAGCCGACCGACACCGACTTCACCGGCGCCATCACCAAGCTGCGCGACGCCAAGTGCGACCTCATCCTGATGGGCACGATCGTGCGCGACACGATCATTCCCTACGGCACCGCGCGCAAGCTCGGCTGGGACGTGCACTTCCTCGGCTCCGTCGCGACCTACGAGGGCGTGGTCGCGAGCGCCGCCGGCGGCGTCACCAACGGCTTCTTCGCCATGACCTCGCAGCCGGTGGTCTACCCCGAGGAGGCGCAGGGCGCGGTCAAGGCGTTCATGGACGCCTACAAGGCCAAGTACGGCCAGGACGCGCCGGGCCCGGCCCAGATCGGATACATGGTCGCCGACCTCACCGTCGAAGTCTTCAAGCGCGCCGGCAAGGATCTCACCGTCGAAAGCTTCGTCAAGGCGGCGGAGAGCATCGACGCCTACAAGAATCCCTTCGCCGACGTGACGATGAGCTTCTCCGCCACCAAACACCTCGGCGCGAACGAGGTGTTCCTCGCCATCGTCGAGAACGGCCGCTGGAAGACGCTGGACAAGGGATTGAAGTACTAGCCGCGCGAAACGCGTTTCCACGCTGGCGGCGGCGCAGGCCCATGGCCCGCGCCGCGCTGGTCTCACCCTCCGCGGTCGGCACGCTCCGCGGCGGCGGTTCCCTCCTCCTCAGGCTCCGGTGGAGCCTTCCGCCATGCTCTGAAATTGGGGCGAACGACGGGACTTGAACCCGCGACCCCCGGAATCACAATCCGATGCTCTAAACCAGCTGAGCTACGTTCGCCGCCGGGGAGAAGCGCGGGAACCGGGCCTCAGGCGCGGCTGCCGCGAGCGCGTCTAGATAGGACTTCAAGCCGGAGGGGTCAAGGCTCAGCCGTGCCGCAGGGCGGGCCAAAGCGAAGCGGGCGAGCTGCCGCGCCTATCGAGGATTTGCTTTCGTGACGACGGCGACCGGCACGACCAGGGCCCCGCCGCCCGGCGCCTCGCGCAGCTCGAACGTGACCGTGCTGGTGCGCGCGGGGCAGCAGAGAGCATCGTCGTTCCGGTAGCGCGCGAAATCGGCTTTGAAGCGCCGCGCCGCTGGCTTCTCCTCGAGCCAGCCGCTGCCGTCCACGCGCGAGTTCATGGGCCGCGGCGCGAGCGTGCCGGCGAACCGCCCGCCCACGAACACGAAGACCTGGTAGTCCATCGGCCGGCACATGCCGTCGACGCCGTTACGCGCGAACACGAACACCGTGTCGCCCGCGCGTCTCTCGACCGCGGCGCCGAGCCATCCCGCCGCCGCCACTTGGCGCGTCTCGGGCGTCGGCGGCGACTTAGCCCTCTCCTCGGCGCCGCGCTTCTCGCAGTCCTTGATTTCCTCGGCGTATTCGCTCTTGGGCCCGCGCGGGATCGCCATGCCGGGCTTGTTCCAGTTGGCGACCGGCTTGCCGTCGAGCCAGCGGCTCGCCGCGGTCTGCGCCGCGGCGCCCGCGCCGGCCAGAACCAGAGCGGCGGCTGAGAGAAAAGCGGCTTTCGCCAATGCCGTGGGCAGCATGCATCCTCCGCGAAACGCCCGCGCCTTATAGCGGTATGGCCGTGCGGAACCAAGGCGACGGGCCGGCGCCCTGGCGGAAGCTGCGGACCCTCACCATATTCGTGCTTTCTCGATGCGAAAGGGTTCCGCATGTTCGGATTCATCCGGCGGATCGCTTACGACGGCAGCGCACCGGCCCCTCTGCCGTCGCCGCCGCCCGGCGATGCCGCCGCGCTCGATGCCTATTCCAACACCGTCACGGCGGTGGTCGCAAAGCTCGCGCCGGCCGTCGTGCAGCTCGCCGTCTCCGGCGCGGGGAGCGCGCGCCGCGGCACCGGGTCCGGCGTGATCCTCTCGCCCGACGGCCTCATCCTCACCAACAGCCACGTCGCCGGCCGCGCCGGGCGCATCACGGCCGCGACCAGCGACGCGCGCCGTCTGCCCGCGCGCGTGCTCGGCGACGATCCCGACACCGATCTCTGCCTGCTTCGCGCCGAAACGAGCGAGGTCCTGCCCCACGCTACGCTCGGCGATTCCGCGCGCCTCAAGCCGGGACAGGTCGCGATCGCGATCGGCAATCCGCTCGGTTTCTCGGCCACGGTCACCGCCGGCGTCGTGAGCGCCGTCGGCCGGAGCCTGCGCGCGCGCACCGGCCGGCTGATCGAAGACGTGATCCAGACGGACGCGGCGCTCAATCCCGGCAATTCCGGCGGCGCGCTCGCCGATTCGCGCGGCCAGGTGATCGGCATCTCGACCGCGATCATCTACGGCGCGCAGAACATCTGCTTCGCCGTGGCCAGCAACCTTGCCGCCTATGTCGTCTCCGAGATCATCCGGCACGGCCGCGTGCGGCGCAGCTATATCGGCGTCGTCGGCCAGCTCGCGCCGATCCCGCGCCGGATCGCGCTGCAGCACGGCCTCGCGGACCGCGGCGTGCTCGTGATCGATCTAGCCCGGATTTCTCACGGATATGTAGGTGACGCCGGATTTTGGGACGCGCGAGGGCTTGCGGGGTTTGTCGGAGGCTAGACTGGGCGTGGGGGCACGGCGTCGGTGCTTGGAGCGGCGCG
>Ga0187892_10000267_pt1 | contig 138965 bp, 119 predicted proteins | sample MA1701073metaG_FD_139345 | JGI IMG/M metagenome (GOLD analysis project Ga0187892, IMG submission 139345) | Bio-ooze microbial communities from a basaltic lava cave in the Kipuka Kanohina Cave System on the Island of Hawaii, USA - MA170107-3 metaG ...
TCCTCGCGGCTCGGCCACTCAACGTATCGTCAAGATACGCCTTGCGGCCTCGCCGCTGCGATTGCCCGGCCTGACGGCATCTGCGCGGTCTCGCGACGGACCTTCATGAATAATCCGGGTTAACGGCCGGGTCGTCGAGAAGCTGCGTCTTGACGCGCATGGTGATCGTGGCGTCGTCAATTACCTCTCCCAGCGAGCGATTGGGCTCGGGAGCATCTCCTCGATGTGCGGCGACCTTCACCGAGATCATGTCCACCACGTCCTTTACGCCCTTGGTCTGTCTGGCGAGGCTCATGGCGTGATCTTTGGCTGCCTGCGTCTCCACCATGCCGGTCACGGTGACCATGCCGTCTTTCGTGTCCACGTTGATGTCGGTCGAGCGGACGGCCTGGTCGGCCATCATCTGGGCCTTGATCTTCGCGGTGATTACGGAATCGGGCGTGGCGCAGGCAACAAGCGCGCAGGCCGCCACAAGCACGGCCAGCGCCTCAGTGATTCGCTTTCTCATATGAATCCTCCTTCCGCCGGGCGACCCGGCATAGTGAATTCTCTCCATGCGGTGAGTGCAGCAAGATGCGTGCCGCGGCAAGGTGTGAGCACGAAGGCGCGCGGGTGGAGAGAATTGCCGGATGACCGTGCAGATTGTGCGCATGAAAAAAAACCCGGGCGCCTGCGGGGAGGCGGCCCGGGATTCTCGCCCGCGTGCGGGAGACGCGGGCCTGTCGTTCTGGAGCGTGCGACGGGTCGAATTCAGTCCATCTGCCGCCTCAGAAAGGTCGGCACGTCGAGGTCGTCCTTCACATTGGTGAAGTTGGGGCCGTAGCTCCCCTCGTCCGGGTTGAAGGGGATGGCGCGGCCCTTCTCGCGGCGCAGGAACGGCGTCTCGCCTCGCTGGGCAGCCTCCGGCTCTGCGCGATGCGCCGCCACCGCGGCCCGGCGGGCGTGACCCGGCGACGCGGCGGCCGCCTGGCGGGCGGCCTCCTCGCGCGCGCGCGACTCGCGGAAGCCGGTGGCGATGACCGTCACCTTGACGGCGTCTCCCATCTTGTCATCGATGACGGTGCCGAAGATGATGTTGGCCTCTTCGTGCGCCGCCTCGTGGATCAGGTTGGAGGCTTCAGCCACCTCGAACAGCGTCATCCCGGGGCCGCCCGTGATGTTGATCAGGACGCCGCGGGCCCCATCGATGCTGGCATCCTCCAGCAGCGGCGAGGAAATGGCCCGCTGTGCCGCCTCGGTGGCGCGGCTTTCCCCGGTGGCGATGCCGGTCCCCATGAGCGCCATCCCCATGCCGCTCATGATCGTCTTGACGTCGGCGAAATCCAGGTTGATCTCCCCGGGGATCGTGATCAGGTCGGAGATCCCCTGCACCGCCTGGCGCAGCACATCGTCGGCGATCAGAAACGCCGACTGCAGCGATGTGCCGCGATCCACCGTGGAGAGCAGCCGCTCGTTGGGAATGCAGATGACCGTGTCCACGCACTCCCGCAGCTCGCGCAGACCCATCTCGCCCTGCTCGCGCCGCTTGCGCCCCTCGAAGGAGAACGGCTTGGTCACCACCGCCACCACGAGAGCCCCCAGCTCGGAGGCCAGGTTGGCCACGATCGGCGTGGCGCCCGTGCCCGTCCCTCCGCCCAGCCCGGTGGTGATGAAGACCATGTCGGCTCCGTGGAGCGCTTCGAGGAGCTTTTCGGTGTCCTCCAGGGCCGCCTGGCGGCCCACTTCCGGATTGGCTCCCGCCCCGAGCCCCTTGGTCAGCTTGCTGCCGATCTGGATCTTCTGCGGCGCCCGCGAGCTGCGCAGAGCCTGGCAGTCGGTGTTGGCCACCAGGAAGTCAACCCCGGTCATCCGGGCGGCGATCATCCGGTTGACCGCGTTGCTGCCTCCGCCGCCCACGCCGATCACCTTGATCCGCGCGCCCAGAATCTGGTTGTCGTCAAAGCTCAGGCCAACATTGTCCTTCGTCCCGTCTTCCCGGTCATCCATCGTGATCATCGTGTCTCCCGCTCCCGCGTCGCGCGGGCCATTTCGTTGCTAGAACAGCTCCGCAAACCAGGACTTCACCCGGCCGCCCATCCTGCCCATCATGAAACCCGGCACACCGGGTCGCGCCGCCGGAGCGGGCGCCGACGCGCCATAAATCGTCAGGCCCACCGCCGTCGCGTGGATCGGGCTGCTGATCCCGTCGGTCAGCCCGCCCACGCCCGCCGGCATCCCGCGACGCACCGGCAGATCGAAGATCTGCTCGGCGATCTCGGGCATCCCCTCCAGCATCGCGCCTCCGCCTGTCACGACGAGGCCGGAGCTCAGAACGCTTTCAAAGCCCGCACGCGAAATCTCTTCCTGAAGCAGCCCGAAGATCTCCTCAGTGCGAGGCTGCAGAATCTCACTGAGAATGTGACGCGACAGGACGCGGGGGCGCCTGCCGCCCACGCTGGGAACCTCGATGGTCTGGTCCTCCTCAACCAGACTGGCCAGTGCGCACCCGTACTTGATCTTGATCCGCTCCGCTTCGTCGGTCGGCGTGCGGAGGCCCACGGCGATGTCGTTGGTGAAGTGCTCCCCCCCGGCCGGAAGCACCGCGGTGTGGCAGATCGAGCCGTCCATGAAGACCGCCAGGTCGGTGGTCCCTCCGCCGATATCCACCAGCGCGACTCCCAGCTCCTTCTCGTCGGGCGTCAGGGTCGCCATTGCGGCCGCAAGCTGCTCGAGCACCACGTCGGCCACCTCGATGCCGGCGCGGTTGACGCAGTTGGTGATGTTGTTGAGAGACGAGACGGCCCCCGTGACGATGTGCACGTTGGCTTCGAGGCGCGAGCCGCTCATCCCGATCGGATCGCGGATCCCTTCCTGGTCGTCCATCAGGAAGTCGCGCGGCAGCGCGTGGAAGATCACCCGGTCGGTGGGAAGCTGCACGGCGCGTGCCGACTCCACCACGCGCTCCACATCGTCGCGGCTGACTTCGCGCTCCCTGCCGGTGATGGCGACCACGCCGCGGCTGTTGAAGCCGCGGATGTGCCCCCCGGCGATGCCGACCCAGGCCCTCTCGACGGAGACGCCTGCCATCAGCTCGGCCTCTTCCACCGCCGCTTTGAGCGCCTCCACGGTCTGGTCCACGTTGACCACGACCCCTTTGCGCATGCCGCGGCTGGGCGCGCGGCCGGCGCCGATGATGTCGAGGCGTCCGGCCGCGTTCTTCTCAGCGATGACGCAGCAGATCTTCGTCGTGCCTATGTCCAGGCCCGCGACGAAGCGATCGATCTTGCGTGCCATTACCTTCCTCCACTCTCGCGCGCGGCAACCGGCATCACGGCGATCCGATCGCGCCACCGCAGATCCACGTACTCCAGCTCTGGCCCTCCGGGCTCGCGGATCAGATCCTTGAGGGCGAGGTACCGATCCAGATTGCGCAGGCAGTCTTCGCGAGCCAGCCTCACGTCGTAGGTCTCACCCTCCAGCTTCAGCACCACCATGCCGGGGCGGGACATGTCGATCTCGGACACGCGGGCCGCCATTACCGGCGCGCGCTCCGCAAGCGTGCGCGCCACGGTGACGCCCTCCGCAAGCGCGGCGGCGAGCGCCTCCCGATCTTTCGCCAGGCCATCCAGCCCGCGCAGGATGGGAAAATCGTGCCGCGCGTAACGCCCCCCGAAGCGATCGATCGGCATGCCGCGCTCATCCAGGAGCCAGACCACGCCGTCCAGGAGGGCCAGCCCGCCGGCGGTGCGCTCGGTGATGGTGATGATCAGGGTGGCGGGCAGCCGCCGCTGGATCCGCACCGCTCCCGACGCGCCGATCCATGGATGCTCCCGCAGCTTCCGTTCCACGCGGCGCAGATCCAGCGTGAGCAGATTGACGCCCATGGATTCCGCAACGAGTGCCCTGATCTCCTCAATGGAAGCCTCCTGCGCCCCCTGCACCTGAACGTGCGCCAGCTGAAACCGCGTGGGCGCGACGCACAAGCGCGCGATCCACAGGCTGCCGCCCGCCAGCGCCGCAGCGCCACCCGCCCAGGCCAGCGCCACGAGGCTGAGGCGCATGGTTGTGCGGCGGCGCCGGCGCACCCGCACCATGCGGTTTCCGTCGCGGCGCAGGTAGCGCAGCGGCTCGCGCCGCGCCGACGCCCTCACCGTGATCGGCCGCATGGTCATGTCCACACGATCACCTCTTCCTGCAGCTCCACGCCGGCGCGCTTCCTGACTTCCTTCTTGATGCTGTCGATCAGCCCCAGGACATCCTCCGGAGTGGCGTCGCCGCGGTTCACGATGAAGTTGCCGTGCGCCGCCGACACGGAGGCGCCTCCCACTGCGAGCCCCTTGAGACCCAGCTGATCGATCAGCCGGCCGGCCGAATCGCCCGGCGGATTGCGGAACACGCACCCGGCCGATCGCTCGCCGGGAGGCTGCGACGCGCTGCGCCGCGCCGCGGTGGCGGTCACGCGGCGGCGCAGCTCGGCAGGATCGCCCGGCGTCAGCTCGTAGACCGCCTCCACGACCACGTCTCCGGAGCCGAGCGGCGAGCGCCGGTAGCCGAAGTCCGCCGGCGTGACGCCACGCGTGCGCAGCGCGCCGCCCGCATCGAAGTACGACATCTCGCGCACCACGTCGGATATCTGCCCGCCATAGGAGCCGGCGTTCATGTAGAGAGTGCCTCCCACCGTTCCGGGTATCCCTTCCGCGAACTCGAGCCCCGCCAGCCCCTGGTCCACACACATCATCACGAGCTTCTTGAGCACCACGCCGCAGCCGGCCCGCACCCGGTTTGCCTCGAACAGCGGCCCGTGGCGGATCGGGCGCGTCAGGATGACCGGCTCGTCGAACGGCCCCGCCCCGGCGATCAAGTTCGCCCCGCCCCCCACCACGCGCGGACTCCAGCCCTCATGCCGCAGCGCCGACAGCAGCGCGCCCATCTTCCCGATGCTGTCCGGCTTGAGCACCCAGGCCACCGGCCCGCCCACGCCGATGGTGGTGTACTCGGCCATCGTGTGGCCGCGCTCCGCCGCGACCCCGCAGCGCGCCGCGATCGCCTCGACCGGCTCGCGCCCCATTCAAGCCGCATCCTTCAGGAACTGTTCGCCCACCTTCCAGACATCCCCGGCGCCCAGCGTGATGAGCATGTCGCCCGCCCGCGTGCGCTCTTTCAGCATCGGCACCACCGACGCGAGATCCTTGACGAACGCGCTGTCCCTGTGCCCGTGAGCCTGGATCGCCTTCTCGAGCGCCTCGCCCGAGATGCCTTCGAGCGGCTCCTCGCCGGCGCGGTAGATCTCGGTGACGATCAGCACATCGGCCTGGTAGAACGACCGGGCGAACTCTTCGAGCAGCTCGCTGACGCGCGTGTAGCGGTGAGGCTGGAAGACAACCACCGTCCGGCGCTTCCATCCTTCCTTGGCCGCGGCCAGCGTCGCGCGGATCTCGGTGGGATGGTGGCCATAGTCATCCACCACCATGATGTCGCGCACGGTCCCCTTGAGCTGGAAGCGCCGATCGGCTCCCGAAAACTGTGCCAGATGCTCCACGATGTCGGTGAACCGGAGATCGAACTCGAGCCCGACGGCCACCGCCGCCATGGCGTTGTAGACCGAATGGCGTCCAGGCACCCTGAGCCGCACGTCGCCGAGCCAGCGCCCCTTGAAGATCACCTCGAACCGGGCCGCGAACTCCGCCAGCGAGACATTGGTGCCCACCAGATCGGCCTGGCTGGCCAGCCCGTAGGTCAGCACCGTGCGCGTGAGCCGCGGCAGGATCGACTGGATGTTGGGGTCGTCCAGGCAGACGATCCCCATGCCGTAGAACGGAACCTGGTTGAGGTACGCCACGAAGGCGTCCTTGAGCCGCTCCATGCCGCCATAGTGGCCCAGGTGCTCGGTGTCCACGTTGGTGACCACGGCGATGGTGGGATTGAGCTTCAGGAACGAGCCGTCGCTTTCGTCGGCCTCGGCCACCATGAGATCTCCCTTGCCCATCCGCGCCCCGCTGCCCAGCGTGTTGAGCCGCCCGCCGATCACGATGGTGGGATCCAGGCCGGCTCCCGACAGCACCTGCGCCACCATCGCCGTGGTGGAGGTCTTGCCGTGCGAGCCGGCGATGGCGACGCCGTACTTCATGCGCATCAGCTCGGAGAGCATCTCGGCGCGCGGGATCACGGGGATCTTCAGCCGGCGGGCTTCCACCACTTCCGGGTTGTCCTCGCGCACTGCCGAGGAGACAACCACCACGTCGGCCCCCGTGACATGAGTGGACGCGTGACCTGCGAACACCTTCGCGCCCAGCGACTCGAGCCGCTGGGTTGCGGGCGAGCGGGCCAGATCCGAGCCGGAGACGGCGAAGTTGAGATTCAGCAGCACCTCGGCGATGCCGGACATCCCGGAGCCGCCTATCCCCACGAAGTGGATGTGCTGCGCCTTGCGGAACAGCGGGCTGCGCGGCGGATTCATGTGGTGCCTCCCGCGGCCGCCCGCCTCTCCGGCGCCATCAGCTCGAGACACAGATCGGCGATCCGCGCCGCCGCCTCGGGCCGGCCCAGGCGCCGGCTGGCCGCGCCCATCGCCGCCAGGCGTGCCGGATCGTCGAGCAGCGCGCCGATTCCCGCCGCCAGCGACGCACCCGACAGCTCGCTCTCGGGGATCATCACGGCGGCGCCGGCGGCAGCCAGCTTGCGGGCGTTGAAGGTCTGGTGATCGTGGGTGGCGGCCGCAAAGGGGATCAGCAGCGCGGGGCGGCCGGCGGCCGTCAGCTCCGCCAGCGTGGTGGAGCCGGCCCGGCACACGAGCAGATCGGCTTCCTGCATCGCGCCCGCCATGTCGCCGATGAACGGGCGCACCTGCGCCTGGATCCCGGCACGCTCGTAGGCCTCGGTCACCATCTCGAGATCCCGCTCGCCACTCTGATGGGTGATGCGCAGCGCGGCGCCCCGCGACGCCAGCAGCGGCAGCGCGTCGCACACGGCGCGGTTGATCGCGCGGGCGCCCTGGCTGCCCCCGCAGATGAGCAGACTGCGCGCGCCCGCATGCGGCGGGCGCGGACCCGGCATGGCGAACTCCCGCCTGACCGGGTTTCCCGTCACCACGCCGCGCCCGCCCAGCCGCGCCACCGTCTCGGGAAAAGTCGTCGCCACCTGTGTGACCATCCGCGCCAGCCATCTGTTGGTGAGGCCCGGCACGAAGTTCTGCTCGTGGATCAGCGTGGGCACCCGCAGCAGGGCCGCCGAAGCGAGCACCGGCCCCGACGCGTAGCCGCCCACGCCGATCGCCAGGACCGGCCGGTGGAGCTTCAAGAGCCGGAAGCTCTGCCAGAGCGAGACCGGAATCAGCGCGAGACCGGCGAGGCGGGCGGCGATTCTCTTGCCGGTGATCCCCGCCGACCGGATCGTCAGCAACCGGAAGCCCGCCGCGGGCACCAGCTTGGTCTCCAGTCCGCGCTGCGTTCCCACGAACAGCACCTCCAGGCGCGGGTCGCGCTCCACCAGCTCCCGCGCTATGGCGATACCCGGGAAGATGTGCCCCCCGGTTCCTCCGCCCGCCACGATCACGGCCGGCATCTCATCTCAGGATGAATACTGGCTGACATTCAGCAATATCCCCGAGGCCAGCAGCCCCGCCACCAGCGCCGAGCCTCCGTACGACACGAACGGCAGCGGCAGCCCCTTGGCCGGCAGCATCCCGAGCGCCACGCTCATGTTGATGAGCGCCTGCGACACCAGAAAGATCGTCACGCCCACCGCCAGGTAGCTTCCGAACATGTCGGGCGCGCGCGACGCCACGCGCAGGCCGCGCCAGAGCAGCACGACGAACGCCCCCAGCATCAGCAGCGCGCCGACGAGCCCCAGCTCCTCGCCGATCACCGAGTAGACGAAATCGGTGTACGGGTAGGGCAGGAAGAACAGCTTCTGCCGCCCCTGGCTGAGTCCCGTTCCCGTGGCGCCTCCCGCGCCCACGGCGATGACCGACTGGCGGACGTGATACCCGGAGCCGAGCGGGTCGGCGCCGGGATCCAGAAACGACGTGAACCGGTCTATCTGGTATCCCTTCATCGGGATGACCACGAGCAGCAGGATTGCGCCGGCGGCTGCGGCGGCCGCAAGCCATCGCAGCCGAACTCCGGCCGCGAGGAACATCGCCCCCGACAGGATCGAAAGAAGCACGGCGGTTCCCAGGTCGGGCTGCATCACCACCAGCAGGATGATGAGGCCCGACAGGATGAGGCAGGGGATCAGCGTCCTGTGCAGATCGATCGGCTCGGCGGCGGCCGCGGCGTGAGCATGAGCCTGAGCCTGAGCATGAGCATGAGCATGAGCATGATCACGTTGCAACCGCCAGGCCAGAAAGAGGATCAGGGCCGGCTTCGCCAGCTCCGATGGCTGCAGCGAGATCGGACCGAGGCGCAGCCAGCGGTGGGTCCCGTTGACGGCCGGACTGATCAGGGCGCCCACCAGCAGCAGCGCCGCGATCCCGAGCAGCCCATAGACCAGCGGCGCGCGGCCCAGCGCCCGGTAGTTGGCCCGCATCATCAACACCATCCCGGCCAGCCCGATCAGCATGGCGGCGCCCTGGCGGATGAGGAAGTGATAGGGGCTGCCGTGCTGCTCGGCGGCCACCACCGCGGACGCCGAGTAGATCATCACCAGCCCCGACACGCAGAGCAGGATGATCGTGACGAACAGGACACGATCGAAGGCGCGCTTGGCCGGCATCAGCCCTGCCCTCCGCGCTGCGCCGCCAGCCGCTCAACCAGTGCGCGGAAGTCGTCGCCGCGCTGCTCGAATCCCGTGTACGCGTCAAATGACGCACAGGCGGGCGCCAGCAGCACCACGTCGCCGCTTTGCGCCAGCTCCGCGGCCGTGCGCACGGCGTCGGCGAGGCCTCCGGAGCGGAAAACGCGCACCGCGCCCTCGAGGCGCTGGGCAATGTCGGGGCCGGCTTTGCCAAACGTCACGACGGCCCGCAGCCGGCTGCCCCTGTCCACCAATGCCCCGCGCAGCGGCTCGAAGTCGCCTCCCTTGTCATAACCTCCCAGGAGCATGACGACCGGCACGGCATACGCTTCGAGCGCCCGCAGAGCCGCTCCCACGTTGGTCGCCTTCGAATCGTTCACCCAGGTGGTGCCGCCCAGCGTCGCCACGCGCTGCAGGCGGTGCGGCAGGCCGGCGAACTCCGAGACCGCCCCGGCCATCTTCGCCGCAGCGATCCCGCAATGTGCGGCCGTGGCGATGCAGGCCAGCACGTTCTCGAGATTGTGGCGTCCGGGCAGGGGCACTGCCGCCGCTTCCATGATCGTCTCTTCGCGCCCCGACCGGCGCAGCACCAGCCTGCGTCCGTCGAGCACCGCCCCTTCCTCGAGATCCTCCGTGAGGCTGAAGGGAAACAGCCGCGAGGCAATCCGCTCGGTGAAGGGCCTCACCGCGGCGTCGTCCCAGCCCACGACCGCGACGTCATCGCCGCGCTGGTTCATGAAGATGCGCGCCTTGGCTTCGAAATAGTCGCGGGGCTCGCGGTAGCGATCCTGATGGTCGGGGCTGAGGTTCGTCAGGATGGCGATGTGCGGCCTCAGCGTCTGAATCCCTTCGAGCTGAAAGGAGGAAAGCTCGACGACGTAGTGCACGCGGCGGGCCTGATCCTCCGGCAGCGAGAGATCCTCCTCGGCGACCGCGGTGAGCGGCGTGCCGATGTTGCCGCACATCCGCGCCGGCAGGCCGCCGGCCTTCAGCATCGCGGTCGTGAGCGCCGTGACGGTGCTCTTGCCGTTGCTGCCGGTGATGCCGATCAGCACGCCGCGCAGGCAGCGCGCCCCCAGCTCGACTTCCGCCAGGATCGGGATTCCGGCGCGCCGCGCGCCTTGAAGTGGCGGGGCCTCCGGTGGCACGCCCGGGCTGGCGATCACGACATCGCACCCATCGAAGGCCTTCGGGTCGTCGCCGGGCCGCACCGTGACTCCCGTGCCGGCCACCGCGCGGGCTTCTGCGGAAAGCTGCGCGAGCGGCCTGGAGTCGGCGGCAACCACACGCGCACCGCGGCGCAACAGGTAGCCGGCCGCCGCGACACCCGACAGCCCCAGTCCCATCACGCCCGCGTTCTTCCAGGGCACACCCGTGCTCATGTCACCTCAGCTTGAGCGTGGACAGCGACAGCAGCGCGAACAGAATCGCCACGATCCAGAACCTGATGATCACCTTGGGCTCCGGCCAGCCCAGCAGCTCGAAATGATGATGCAGTGGCGCCATGCGGAAGACGCGCCGGCCCGTGAGCCTGAAGGAGGCCACCTGGATGATCACCGAGAGCGCCTCCAGCACGAACAGCCCGCCCACGAACACCAGCAGGATCTCCTGCTTGGTGAGCACCGCGACCGTGCCGATCGCGCCGCCCAGCGCCATCGAGCCCACATCCCCCATGAACACCTCGGCGGGGTTGCAGTTGTACCAGAGGAATCCCAGGCTGGCCCCCACCAGGGCGCCGCAGAACACCGTCAGCTCTCCGGCTCCCTTGACGTTGATGATCCCCAGGTAGCCCGCGGCCACGGCGTTGCCCACCACGTAGGAGAGGATCGCGAAGGTGGCCGCCGCGATCAGCGACGAGCCGATCGCCAGGCCATCCAGCCCGTCGGTCAGGTTGACCGCATTGGCCGCGCCGACGATCACGATCACGATGAAGGGGACGTAGAACCAGCCCAGATCCGGCGTCCAGGTCTTGAAGAATGGAAACGAGAAGTGGGTGGTGAACAGCCCCAGGGCTGACAGCCGCACCAGCAGCACGCCGATGATCGCCGCGACGGCCACCTGGTAGGCCAGCTTGGCCCTCGGGCTGAGCCCCAGGTTGCGCTTGCGCGTCACCTTGCGGTAGTCGTCCTGGAAGCCGATGGCGCCGAACGCCAGCATCGACCCCATGGCGACCCACAGAAAGACATTCTTCAGATCCCCCCACAGGAGCGTCGGCAGGATCACCGCCAGGATGATCAGCAGCCCGCCCATGGTGGGAGTCCCCTTCTTGGAGTAGTGGGACTGGGGCCCTTCCTCGCGTATGTGCTGGCCGATCTGCAGCGTGCGCAGCTTCTGGATCAGGAAGCGGCCCAGTCCCAGCGACAGCACCAGCGCCGTCAGCGCCGCGAGCGCCGAGCGGAAGGTGATGTAGCGGAAGACATTGAAGGCGCCGACTTGATCCCTCAGCATGTACAGCAGCCAATACAGCATCCCCGCTCATTCCTCTCCGAACCGCCTGTGAAGCTCCGCCACGACTTTTTCGAGCGCGATGCCGCGCGAGCCCTTCACGAGAATCAGGTCTCCCGGGCGCGCGGCGCCCGCCATCCATTCGGCCGCCTCCTGCGACGACTCGAAGTGATGCCGCGCGGCGCCGCCGTGCGGCGCCTGCTCGAGCGCACCGAGCGCCACGCCCGCCAGCTTGCCCACGCCCACGGCCAGATCCACGCCCGCCGCGGCGATCGCCTCACCCAGCTCGCGGTGCGCCTCCATCCCGGCGGAGCCCAGCTCGAGCATGTCGCCGAACACCAGCACGCGGCGCCCCCCGGTTTGGCCAGCCTCGCGCAGGAGTTGCAGCGCGAAGCGCATGGCGCCGGGGTTGGAGTTGTAGGAGTCGTCGAGCACGCGCAGCCCGCCCTTGAGCTTCAGGACGCGGCCCCGCATGCCCAGGGGGCTCAGGTCGGCCAGCCTCGCGGCGGCGGCCTCCAGATCCATCCCCAGCATATAGGCCGCGGCGATCGCCATCAGCGCGTTGTACACATGATGGCGGCCGGCGAAGCGCATCCGCACCTGGACCCGGCGCGACGAGCCGTTGCGGGCGTGGCGCACTTCGAAGGTGGAGCCTTCCAGCCCGTCGAGACGGTAGTCCGAGGCGGTGAGGTCGGAGGGACGATCCATCCCGCACGTCACCGCGTAGCCGCGGTAGCCGCTCAGGATCCGGCGGCACTGATCGTCGTCGTTGTTGAAGATGCCCGTGGTGTTGTCGCGCATTCCCGCGAACAGCTCCGCCTTGGCATCGGCGTAATCCGACAGCGACGTGAAGTTGGCCAGATGGGCTCCCGACACGTTTGTCAGAATGCCGATGTCCGGATCGGCGATCTCCGCGAGCCTGGTCAGCTCTCCGTGTGTGCTCATGCCGAGCTCCAGCACGCAGGCCTGGTGCTGCGCCGTCAGCTCCGTCAGCGACAGCGGGCAGCCGTACAGGTTGTTCAGGTTGCCGCGGGACGCGTGGACGCGGAACGCCCCCTCCAGCACGTGGCGCGTCATTTCCTTGGTGGTGGTCTTGCCGGCCGAGCCCGTGATGCCGATTACCTTCACCGGATGCGCGCGCCGGATGTGGGCCGCCAGATCCTGAAGCCCGCGCAGCGTGTCGCTCACGGTGATCAGCGGGATGCCTGCGCGCCGCGCGGCCCCGGCCGCGTCCGGCCGGCTGTCCATGTTGCTGACGACAAGACCGCAGGCCCCTGCGGCCACTGCGGCCTGGGCGAACCTGTGCCCGTCGTGATGCGGACCGACGATGGCGAAGAAGAGCTCGCCCGGCTGCAGCGTGCGGCTGTCGATGGAGCAGCCCGAGGGGATCTGCTCTCCGGCACCGGAGAGCGCCCCACCCATGATGGCGGCTATGGATTCAAGCGTGCGCGGCTCCACCGCCCCCCTCACCAGCGACAATCCTTGCGAGGATCGTGCGGGCCACGACGCGGTCGTCGAACGGCACGCGGCGATCGCCGAGGATCTGCTCTGTTTCATGTCCCTTTCCTGCAATGACAACGGTGTCTCCTGCGCGCGCGCTGTGCAGCGCCGCTTCGATGGCGCCGGCGCGATCCGGCTCGATGTGGATGGAAGCCGCCTTGCGTGGCCCGGCGCGGTCCGCGGCGGCGCGCGCGCCCTGCTCGATCTGTCGGATGATCGCCAGCGGATCCTCGCTGCGCGGGTTGTCGCTGGTGATCCAGACCTCGTCGGACAGCGTGGCGGCCTGCGCTCCCATGAGCGGCCGCTTGCCTCGATCGCGATCGCCGCCGCAGCCGAAAACGACCAGGACGCGCCCCGGCGTGAGCGGCCTGACCGCCTCGAGGACCGTCCGCAGCGCCTCGTCGGTGTGCGCGAAGTCGACCAGCACGGTGAAGTCCTGCCCTGGCACGACGACGCGCTCGAGCCGTCCTTCCACCTGGCCCGAGCGTGCCACTCTGGCGGCGATCCGCTCCCACGAGATCCCGAAGGATCGCCCGATGCAGGCCGCGGCCATCACGTTCCAGATGTTGTGCCGCCCCAGCAGCGGGGTGGTCAGTTCGACCTGCTCTCCTTCCGGCGTCGCGAGGCGCAGGCTGCCACCTTTGGCGGATGCCGCCGCTTCGAGCAGCCGCAGCGTCGCGTCCTGTGACTCTCCGAACGTGATCAGCCGCAGGCCTGGCCGCGACGCCAGCCGGGCGGCGAGCTTCCTGCCCCAGGGATCGTCCACATTGATGATCGCCGCCGGCGCGCTCCCGGCAACGGGCGCCAGCGCGTCGAAGAGCCGCGCCTTCACGTCAAAGTAGTTGTCCATGTCCTTGTGAAAATCCAGATGGTCCCGCGTCAGATTCGTGAAGACCGCTGCCGAAAACTCCATGCTGTGCACCCGCTGCAGCTCGATCGCGTGCGACGACACCTCCATCACGCATGCCCGGCAGCCGGCCTCGCGCATCCGCTCGAGGTGCCGGTGCAGGACAGGGGCCTCCGGCGTCGTCCGTGCCGCCGGCAGCCTTGTGTCGCCCACCCAGTAGCCCACCGTGCCCAGCAACCCCGACCGGATCCCGCCGGCCTCGAGCAGGTCCGCCGCGATGCGGCACGTGGTGGTCTTTCCTTTCGTCCCGGTGACTCCGACCACGCGCAGCGCCTGGTCGGATCTTCCGTGCAGCGCGCGCGCCATCATCGCCAGCGCGGAGCGCTCCTGGTCCACTTCGACGATCCGCTCCACCGCGGCCAGCTGCGGCGCCCCGGATCGTCCGGAGCCCACCACCACCAGCGGCACGCCCCGCCTCCAGGCCTGCGCCGCGAAGTCGACGCCATCGGCCTGTGCGCCCCGGATCGCCACGAAGACCACGCGCGGCCCCGACTCGCGGGAGTCGTGCGTCACATCGTCCACTCCGAACGACTCGCGTCCACGGACCCAGCGGTGAGGCACCTCCGCCAGCAGATCGTGGATGTCCACCACCGTTCTCAGCTGCCGGCGCTCGCCGGAGGCGTGACCTGGCGCTCCTCCGGACGGCCCAGGTACAGCATCACCTCGGATCCCGAAGCGAGCGTGGCTCCAGCCTCCGGCTGCTGGGCGATCACCACCCCCTGCTGGTCGCTCAGCCTCGCCGACAGGCCGATGCGGCTCAGATAGCGCACGGCATCGCGCAGGCTGTGCCCTCCCAGGTCGGGCAGCAGCACCTGGCTGCCCGCGATCACCGAGGCTGGCGCGGGGAGCGGCGCGGGCGGCTCGATCTCAACCGCATCTTCAGGCGCGTCCTCTTTTCTTTCCCGCCGGGGTTTCTCCGCGCCGGCCCGGCGCGGCCGCGGAGGCTGCCAGCCGCGCGCGCGCTCGGACGCCAGCAGCGTCGCCTCGTCGATCTGACCCTCGAGCTGATCCTCTTCTCCGTCGCGCAGGTGATCCGGCTCCGGCGGCACTCCGAGGTAGCGCAGCGCGGGCAGCGCGATCTCACGAAAGACCGGCGCCGCGATGTCGCCGCCGTGAAACAGGGAGCCGGCCGGCTCGTCCAGCACCACGAGCATCGTCAGGGCGGGACGCGACGCGGGGACGAAGCCGGCAAACGAGGCCATGAAGAGTCCTGCCTCGTAAGTGCGATCCTGGCCGATTTTCTGGGCCGTGCCGGTCTTGCCGGCGACGCTGTAGCCCGGCATCCGCGCCGCGACAGCCGTGCCCGTGTCCACGACGGTCTGCATCATCCGCCTCAGGGTGGCCGCCGTCGCGCTGCTGATCACGCGGCGCGGCGCCGCAGGCGGCGTCTCATCGAGCGGCTGACCGGCCCCGTCCAGCTCGCGCAGCACGAGCCGCGGAGGCTGCAGCACGCCGTCATTTGCCACCGCGTTGATCGCCGTGAGCACCTGCAGCGGAGTGGCGGAGAGCTCCTGTCCGAATGACAGAGTCGCCTGCGAGACGCCCGACCACTCGCGCGGCGCGCGCACCAGGCCGCGGATCTCCCCGGGGAGCTGGATCCCGGTGCGCGCTCCGAAGCCGAACCGCGTCATGTAGTCATGGAACGTCTGTCCCGGCAGGCGCAGCCCGATCTTGATCGCCCCCACGTTGCTGGAGCGCTCCAGAATCTCGGTCGCCGTGAGCAGGCTGAAGGACTTGTGGTCCCGGATGAGCTGGCGTCCCACGCGGATCGATCCGTTCTGGCAGTCGAACAGCTCCGTGGGGCGTACCAGGTTCTCTTCGAGCGCCGCCGCCATGGTGACCACCTTGAATGTCGAGCCCGGCTCGTAGCCGTCCGTCACCGCGCGGTTCCGGCGGTTGTCGGCGGACGACTCTCCCGGCCGGTTCGGATTAAACGTCGGCTCATTGGCCAGCGCCAGGACGTCACCGGAAGCAGGCTGCATCACCAGGACGCAGCCGGCGCTGGCGCCGGTGGTCTTCATCGCGCGGCGCAAGGCGCGCTGGGCCAGATGCTGGATGGTGGCATCCAGCGTGAGCACGATGCCGTGGCCCGGGCTCGGCTCGCGCCGGACGATGTTCTGGAAGCGCTTGCCGCGTGCGTCGCGCAGCGCGAACAGCTTGCCGTCCGCTCCCCGGATCTGCGCATCGAAGAGCCTCTCGATCCCCTCCATCCCCTGGTTGTCCATGCCGACGAAGCCCAGGACGTGGGAGGCCAGATCTCCATGCGGATAGAAGCGGCGATGCTCCGGAGTGAAACCGATCCCCTTGATCCCCAGGGCCGCCACCCGGTCGCGCAGGCCGGGATCGATCTTGCGTCGCACCCAGACGAACTGCTTGCTGCCCGTGAGCTTTCTGGCCAGCTCGGACCGCTCCGGTGCGCTCAGGCCCAGCGCGGGGGCCAGCGCCGCCGCGGCGCGGCCCGGATCCTCGATGGTGGCCTGATCGGCGTACATCGAGTCCACCTCGATGCTCATCGCCAGCTCGCGCCCCTCCCGGTCGTAGATGAGGCCTCGCCGGGCGTCCACGCTGACCTGCCGCTCCTGCTGATCGGCCGCGGCGGCGCGCATTTCATCGCAGCGCAGCACTTGCAGGTCGATCAGCCGCGCTCCCATGGCGGCGATCCAGGTGAGCGCGGCCAGCGCCATGAAGAAAAGCCGCCGTCTGAACGGCGCGCGGTCAGCGGCGAGGGCGCGGAGGGGACGCATTGGAGGTGGACCCTTTCACGGGCGGGAGGGGGTGCGCCTGGGCGTAGGTGCCCGGCGCGGCGTGAGGTGCGAGGTTGGGCAGGCGCATCGTGTCCACCAGAACCACGGTGCCCGCGGGGGGCTGCGTGAGGCCGAGCTGTTCCGTGACGACGTTTTCAACGCGCGCCAGCGACTGGAGCGAGGTCCTCTCCAGGCGAAGCTGATGATTCTGCTCCGCGAGGCGCTCCCGGGCGCTCTTGAGCCGATCCATCTCATAGCCGCTGCGCACCCATTGCGTGTTCTGCCAGACGTAGAGCAGCAGCGGGAGGCCGACCACACCGGCCAGCACGACGGCCAGGAGCAGCTCGCGCAGGCGCCCGCGGTCCAGCTCGCGGGCGAGTCGGTGGCGGCCGTTGTTCTGCATCAGAGTCTCTCGGCGGCGCGCAGCCGCGCGCTGCGGGAGCGGGGGTTGGCCGCCGCCTCCTCCTCGGAGGGGCGCAGCGGCTTGCGTGACAGAAGACGCACTCGGTCGGGAGAGCCACAGGCGCACCGGGGGACGCTCCGCGGGCAACTGCAGAGGTTTGCGAGGTGGTGCAGCGTGGTCTTGACGAGGCGATCTTCGAGGGAGTGGAATGCGAGGATGACGAGCCTCCCCCGGGCCTGCAGCGCCTCGACCGAGTCGTTCACAAACGTGTCGATCCCTGCCAGTTCATCGTTCACTGCAATCCGCAGCGCCTGAAAAACCCGCGTTGCGGGATGGATGCGGCCGGAGCGCGGCACCGCGCGCGCCACCAGGCGCGCCAGCTCGCCCGTGGTGCGGATCGGCTCGCGGCGGCGCTTCTCCACGATGGCGCGCGCCACGCGCCGCGAGCGGCGCTCCTCGCCGAACTTGAAGAAGATGTCGGCCAGCTCTTCCTCTCTTTCCGACGACACGAGGTCGGCCGCCGTGAGTCCACGGCTCCTGTCCATGCGCATGTCGAGAGGCTCGTCGCGCTGGAACGAGAAGCCGCGCCCCGGCGCGCCGAGCTGGTACGAAGAGATCCCCAGGTCGGCGACCAGCCCCGCCAGCGTGCCGGAGCGGCCCGATCCCAGCCTGTCCTGGTGCCGATCCAGGATGTCGGGCAGCTCCCGGTAGTCGGCGTGAGCCAGCGTGACCCTGTCGCCGAACGCCGCCAGCCGCCGGCGCGCCATCTCGAGCGCCTCGGCGTCGCGATCGATCCCCAGCAGCCGGTTGTCCGGGCCGGCCGCGAGGATGATCTCGGCGTGCCCTCCCATGCCGACCGTGGCGTCCACGTACAGGCCGCCGAGCGCCGGGCTGAGGCACTCCTCCACCTCGCGCGGCATGACCGGAATGTGCAAACCGGGGGAGTCCGGACATCCGGGTTGCCTCGCGGGTCCCGCGTCCCGATCCCCGTCTCCCCCGGCCAGCTCGTCTGCTGCAGGCAACGAGATGTGCCACGGCGGCGCTTCGGAGCCCCATGTGGCCTGCTGCGCAGTCTCCATCCCTCGGCCCGATCAGATGTCCAGCGTTGCCAGGAATTCCTCGTCCTGTTCCGTGACCGGATCGTCCTGCAGCGTTCCTTTGAACTTCTTGTGGTCCCAGATCTCGATGTAGTCCTTCTGCCCGAGGATGACCACCTCGGTGTCCAGCCCCGCGTCGGTGCGCAGGCGCGGATGGATCATGATGCGCCCCTGCGGATCCATCGACGCCATCTGTCCCCAGTAGCTGGTGGCCCGGCGGAACCTCTTCACCGGCGGCTTGGTGGGAGACTGCGTCGAGAGCTTGCGGAGCAGCTCGTCCCACACGCGCTCGGGATAGACCAAGGCGCAGTCGCCCTTCATGCTGGTGACGTAGTACTCACAGGCGCCGAACCGATCCTGAATGAGGCGGCGGAGGTTCGCGGGGATCTTCACGCGACCCTTCTCGTCCATCTTGACGGTGACGCTGCCATGCAGCACCGAGTCCCTCCGCCCGCCAGAGACCACTACAGACCACTCTGGGCCACGTGCGGGGCGGATACTACCCGGAGGGCAAAGGCCTGTCAAGAGGGAAACTATAGAAAAATCATTGAGTTGGACGTACTTCGGACACAGGATGCAGGGGTGGTCCGGAGTGGAGACCCAACATGAAGTGACCCCACCCGGGGATCTCAGGACGGGGCTTTTTTCAGCTCCTGGATCTGCCGGATGCTCAGGGTCGTCGACTGGCCCGAGGACTCCACCGTGATGGAGGAGGTGGCTTCCTCCCGGACCAGTCCCACGCCCGGCGCGTACCAGTCGTCGATGCGCGACGTGCCTTGCTTCACGTGCATCGATGTGCCGTCTGCCGCCGCCTCGCCGCCCACTTTCTCCACGGTGAAGCGCACGTGCAGACAGCTGTCGAACACCCCCGCCATCGTGGTGACGCGCTCCAGGCCGATCACCGAGCCCGTGGTGGGAAAGAGCAGGCCTTGCTGTCTGATCGTCCCCATCTCCCATGTGGCGCCGGCCGCGGGATCGCGCGGCAGGTGCCTGAGCGGTGGCATGTACTTCTCCAGCCTGCCATCGGGTCCCTTCACCGCATGCACCAGGATTCCTTCGGCCGAGGCGCTCATGTACGTCAGGATCTCCTGGGCCGGATCCGTCCCGACTCCGTCACGCCTCGAGATATCGACGACGAGCTGCGCCGGGCCCGCCCCCACTTCAGCCATCTCCTCCTTGGTCGCGGCGCGGAATGCGCTGACCTGCTGGAGCCTGTCCACGGTCTGGACCGGTCCCACCCCCGGCAGTTCGGTGTTTGTGGTTTCCTCGATCGCGTAGTGCAGGGGCGGGCCTGACAGAGGCATGTAGGGCGGCGGCGCGGCGGGCGGCGCGGCGGGCGGCTCCGCGGCCGCCGGCAGGAACAGCATCACGGCAAGGAGAAGGAGGAAGCTCATGCGGGCGCGCATCGCCACATGATGGATCTTCGGCGCCGCCTTGTCGAAGGATCAGGTGCTCTGGTACCCTCTGCCGATGTCGCAGGACCTTCATTCGCTGCTTTCCGAGGCCGTGCGCCGCGGCGCGTCCGACCTGCTCCTCGTCGCCGGCACGGCCCCCGCCCTGCGCGTTCACGGCGACCTGACTCCCGCGGACGGAGCCCGCCCCGCTCTGGGCCGCACCGACGTTCCGGCGCTTCTCGCAGCGGTGATGCCCGAGCGCCAGCGGGGACTCTTCGATGCGGGAGGCTCGGTGGACTTTGCCTTCGAGCGCGAAGGGGTGGGCCGCTTCCGGTGCAACCTGCATCGCACGCAGGCGGGCGTGTCGGCCGCGCTGCGAGTCCTGCCCGCAGAGATCCCCGACTTCCGCGCACTCAACCTGCCGGCGCAGGCGGCCCGCTTCTCCGAGATGGTCAAAGGGTTCGTGCTGGTGGCCGGGCCCACGGGATCCGGGAAGTCCACCACTATTTCGTGCCTGATTGACATGATCAATGCGCGGCGCCCCGCTCACATTGTGACCATCGAGGAGCCGGTGGAATACCGGCACAGGCACCGGCGCGGTCTCGTGGAGCAGATCGAGATCCCCGAGGACTCTCCGGGATTCGCCGATGCGCTGCGCCACACGCTGAGGCAGGACCCGGACGTCATCTTCGTGGGCGAGATGCGTGACCTCGAGACCATCTCCATCGCGCTCACGGCCGCCGAGACGGGCCATCTGGTCTTCTCGACGCTGCACACCAACGACACGACGCAGGCGATCGATCGCATCATCGACGTCTATCCCGCCGCGCAGCAGTCGCAGATCCGGATGCAGCTTTCGATGTCGCTTTCCGGCGTGATAGCACAGCACCTGATCCCGACGCTCGACGGCAAGGGGCGCGTCCCCGCAGTCGAGCTCCTCATGGCGACCGATGCGGTGCGCAATCTGATCCGGTCGCAGAAGACGTTTCAGCTCCACTCCACCATCGGCACCAGCAAGGCCCTGGGGATGCAGACGCTGGATGACGCGCTGGCGACCCTGGTCAAGCGCCAGCGGATCTCGCGCGAGGATGCCGTGCTGCGCTCGTCGCGGCCCGAGGAGCTCGCCGCGCTGCTGAGATGACTCCGCTGGAGGTGCTGCGGCGATACCGCTCCTGGGCCGTGGTGGGGTTGTCGGATCGGCCGGAGCGGCCGTCCCACTCTGTGGCCCGCTTCCTGCTGGAGCGCGGCTACGACATCACTCCCGTCAACCCGCACCTGCGCGAGGTGCTGGGTCTGACGTGCTATCCCGATGTCCGGTCGATCCCCCGTCCCATCGATGTCGTGGATATCTTCAGGCGCGGCGAGCTGGTCGAGCCGGTGGTGGACGACGCCATCGCCGCGGGGGCGCGCGTCGTCTGGATGCAGCTCGGCGTGATCAACCACGCCGCGGCGGCCAAAGCCGCCCGGGCCGGCCTGGTGGTGATCATGGATCGCTGCCCTGCCATCGAATGGCGCTCGCCGGCCTGAGCTGATCCCCGCCTGTTTCAATTGATCTATGATGCCGGCATGTCCGGCAAGACCGACTCCTTCGAGCTGCACTGCCCCTGCTGCGGGGCGATGCTGGTGGTGGATCCCGGCACGCGCGCCATCCTCAGGCACGAGACCCCCCGCAAGCCGGCGGCGTCGTTCGAGGAGATGCTCAAGGATATCGACGCGGGGAAAAAGCGCCGCGAGTCCCAGCTTGCCCGCGCCATGGAGGAGCACCAGAACCGCGACGAGATCCTGGACAAGAAGTTCAAGGAAGCGATGAAGAAGGCCGAGTCGGATCCGGCGCCGCCGCCGAAGAAGCCTATCGATCTCGACTGAGCGCGGCGGCCGTCTCCGCCGGCGTGGCCGCTGCGGTGCCGACCTTCCCCACCACGACTCCGGCAGCCGCGTTGGCCACCTCGGACGCGTCGCGCAGCGAAGCGCCTCCCGCCAGCAGCAGCGCCAGCGTGGCCACCACGGTGTCTCCCGCTCCGGTCACGTCGAACACCTCGCGAGAGGAGGCGGCGATCGGGAAAGGCGCCGCCCCCTTCTGGATGAGAAGCATGCCGGCCTCTCCGCGGGTGAGCAGCACACCGTCGCATCCCAGCCGATCGCGGATCGCCCGGCCCGCGGCTTCGGCATCTTCATCGCTGCGCAGCCGTATGCCGCTCATCCGCGCGGCTTCCGACTGGTTCGGAGTGATCGCGGTGATCGGCGTGTACGACGCCCAGTGGAGCGGCTTGGGGTCGACCACCACGGGGATGCCGCGCTGCGCGGCCGCCGGCAGCACGCGCGCGAGCACCGCGGGCGTCACACAGCCTTTCTCGTAGTCGGAGATCACCAGCGCGTCGGCGGTGGCGACCAGGTCGATCGCCGTCTGGGCGAGCTTGCCGGCGAGAGCTTCGTCGATCGGATCATCCTGCTCGCGGTCCAGGCGGACCACCTGCTGATTGTGCGCGATGATCCGGGTCTTGACCGTCGTCGTGCGCCCGTCGGCGCGGAGCACTCCTTCCGATGGCGCATTGAGCGAGGCCAGCGCATCCCAGAGACGGTCCGCGTATTCTCCAGTCCCGCAGATCCCCACCGGCCAGGCCTTGCCGCCCATGGCGACGATATTGCGGGCCACGTTGCCGGCGCCGCCCAGGTGGCTGCTCTCGCGCTCCACGCGGACCACGGGCACCGGCGCCTCGGGCGAGATGCGGTCGACCGATCCCCAGATGAACCGGTCCAGCATGAGATCCCCCAGCACCACGACGCGGCGCCCCGCGGCCTGCGCCAGCAGTTTTGTGGCTGTGTCTGCGTTCACAGATCAGACTTGTTTCTGGGGTGAAGCTGTTCCGGCGGAGGTCTCGGTGCTGGCCTGGTCCACCAGCATCACGGGGATGTTGTCGCGGATCGGATAGACCCGGTGGCACTGGGCGCACTTGAGCCCGTCGCCTCCCGCCGTGAGCGCCACGGAGGTCTTGCAGACAGGACAGGCCAGAATCTCGAGCAGCAGAGGATCAAGGGCCATGGCGACGGTCACTCTACCACGGTCATTCCGACCCCACAATCTCAGCGGCAGGGCCGATAGGGGATGCGCTCCACACCGGCGCCGGAGTATCCGAGAGTGCCGCCTCCCGCGCAGTTGACCGCCACCGGGATGAACAGGAACACGTGGTTCGAGTCGGGAGTCTCGCCCAGATCGACAGTGCCATGGGCAGCCAGGTCGCGCTGGAAGCACCAGAAGTCATCGGGCCGGCCGGAGGCGCTCCGGTACAGATCGTAGACATCGGCGCCGGGAAGCGAATCCCACGTGAGCTCCGCCGTGCGGCCGCCGGGTGGCAGCGGCGTGAGGGTCAGGTTCTGGACCTCGTCGGGCGGAGGCTGCGGGAAGCTGAAGCACTCGTTGGTGAACTGATCGCAGGAATCAATGGTGCAGGCGTTGTCGTCGTCGCAGACAGGAGGAGTGCCCGCGACGCAGACGCCGGAGAGGCAGGTCTCATTGCCGTTGCAGAACTGGCCGTCGGGACAGGCGAGCCCGTCGCGCTCCGCGACGTGCGTGCAGCGGGCGAGTGCAGCGTCGAATGCATCGAATGTGCAGGGATTGCCGTCGTCGCACGTGGGCGGCGTGAACCCGACGATGCAGGGCCATGTCTTGTCCGCCGCCGACGATCGGAACGTGTGGTCGTACGCGCGGCGGTTGGTCCGGAACAACGGGGGGCCGAACCCCCAGGGATCGAAGCTCCTCTCGTACCCCTGGCAGAAGTCCTCGCCGCTCAGGATCTGATCCAGAAACGGCGGAGCATAGTCCCGCCCCGGAGCGGGACCCCTCGCGTACCAGTCGTCTCCCTGGCCGGCATAGTCGTAGTCGGAGGCATACCCGCTCCCGCTGCTCTGCCGGGCGAGGGCCGGCGACCCGGCCGCCACCAGCAAGGCCGCCAGGACGAGCAGACCTCCCGGTCCGCTACTGCGCGACGAGATCGTAGGACTCACCACCATCGGGGGGGAACTCAATCCTGATGCGCCCGTACATCATCCGCACCCGCTCCCGGTCCGGCATAAAGCCCAGGACCGGATCGAGCACGTCGCCCTTGATCGGCTCGATCGCGACGATGACGGCATCGGTGAGGGTGACGACGTAGTACAGCAGGATCTGGCCTGTTCCCGAAGGATCCGGCCTGTAGTACCTGAAGATGGCGGTGAGGGTCTCGTTGGTGTCCATCGCGCGGAAGAGATTGACCGTGGACCGGTCCACTCTCTTTGTGAAGATGAACGGCTCGTGCACCATCCGACCGTTGCCGGGATCGCGTCGGATCAGGTGATGGATCTCGATCGCCTCGATCCGGTTTGCCTGTTGAACAACAGTCGCGTCGCCCAGGATGGGCCCCTGGATACCGCCCGTGAGCTGCAGGTAGGCGAGTTCCGCGGCCCGGGCTTCCTGCCCGCCCAGCCCCAGCGCGGCGGCGGCCCCCAGGAGCGCCGCCATGTAACGATGTCGTCGACTCATCAAAGTCCTCCTCTTCGATAGCAGAGCCGCCCAAAGTTACGGCTTGCCTGCACTTACGCCCACACATTTATCTGCGCGGCCCCCTTTGCGGGCCGCCCCGCACACCCGCCATGGCCGGATCCCGGTGGTTCAGGGCCGGCCACGGCCTTATACTGGCCCGGCAGCCCTGGCTCTCCCTGCATGTGCCACCCGGAGCCAACGCCTTGAACATCCTGCTGATCCGCCTCTCAGCCATGGGTGACGTCGTGCGCACCCTGCCCGCTCTCATGTGTATCAGGCGGGCGTACCCTCAGGCGCACATCACCTGGGCGGTGGAGGAGGCTTCGCGCGATATCCTGGCAGACCAGGCCGACCTGGACGAAGTGCTGGTCTTTCCGCGGCGCAAGCTCTCGCGGCTGCTGCTGCATCCGGAAGAGCTCGGCGATGCCCGCCGGGCGCTCGCCACGTTTACGAGCGCGCTCAGGGAGGCCCGCTTCGACCTGGTGCTCGACTTCCAGGGAACTCTCAAGTCGGGCCTGATGGCGCGGATGACCGGAGCCGCCCGCCGCGTCGGGCTGGGCCGGGGTCAGGCCCGGGAGATGTCCCACATCTTCTATACCGAGACGGCCGCAATGCCGCGGCCCCAGGCAAGCAAGCTGAACCGGGTCGAGCGTGGCCTGGCGCTGGTGGCGCACCTGGGAGCCAGCACCGAAGGCGCTGTCTCTTCGCTTCCGGAGCGGGCCGACGATGCCGCCTACGTGGAGGGGTTCCTGCGCACGCTGGCCCCGGCAGGCGGATCCGCCGCAGCCCCCGCCGTGATCTTTCCCGGGACCAGCCGGACGCAGGCATACAAGCGCTATCCACCCGGCAACTTCGCGCGCGCGGCTGACGCCATCGCGCGGCAGACCGGCGCGCCGATCGTGGTGGCCTGGGGGCCCGGTGAACAGGGGATCGCCTCGGACGTCATCGGCGCGATGTCCTCGCCGGCCGTCCTGTCGCCGTCGTTGACGCTGGGCCAGCTCACCGCGCTGATCCGCCGCGCCCGGGTCTTCGTCGCCGGCGACACCGGCCCGATGCACATCGCCTGGACGGTGGACACGCCCCTGGTGGCGGTCTACGGCCCGACCGACCCCGAGGTCAACCAACCCGGAGGACGCTTCTCCGAGGTGGCCTATCAGAAAGTCTTCTGCTCCCCCTGCCGCAACCGGGGCTGCATCGCCCGCACCTGTCTGGAGCATCTCGATCCGGAGCGCGTTTCAAGCGCCGCCTCCTCCGTGATGAAACGCGCCGAGGAGTCCGGCCGCACGCTCTGGAGTTACACGCCTGCCGCCTCGGCACAGGTCAATCCGGCCGATCCATCCGCCCCGCGTTTCGAGACGATGGGACCAGGGATGCGCCCGTCGGGCATGGATGCATGACGCTGGACCGTAACGCGATCGGAAACATCCTGGTCCGGGGAAACAATTTCCTGGGTGACGCGGTGATGACCTCGCCGGCTCTTCTCGCCCTGCGCCATACCTACCCCACCGCCACGATCGACATCCTGGCGCGGCCCCACGTCGCCGAGTACTTCTCGGGCCTCCCGTGGGTCAGCAACGTCATCCTGCACGAGCCCCGCGGAGCACACAGAGGAGCGCGCGGCTTCATGAAGCTGATCGGCCAGGTCCGCCGGCGCCGCTACGACATGGCCGTCCTGCTCCAGAAGGCGTTCGGTGCCGCGCTCATCGCGCGCATGGCGGGCATCGGGACCCGCGTGGGGTTCGACACTGATCGGCGCCGCTGGCTTCTGACACATCCGATCGCCGAGACTCCCCAGCTGCGGCGGATCCATCATGTGGAGTACTTCTTGAAGGTCGCGCGCGGAGCCGGCTGCGAGATCGCCGACATCCCGCGGCGGCTCTGGTTTCCGATCAAGGAGTCCAGCCGCACGGAGGCCGCCGCTCTCCTTGCGGCTGAAGATGCCGGCCGCTTCCCCTTCCTGGCCGCGTTCGCCCCCGGGGCGTCGAAGGGGCCGCGCGCGTGGCACATCGAGAGGTTTGCGCAGGTGGCGCGCGTCCTCTCCCAGCAGCACGGCGCCGGGATCGTCGTGCTGGGGGGCCAGGGCGATCGCGAGGCGGCCGAGGCCATTCTGCAGGCCGTGGGCTCTCACGGGATCGACGCCTGCGGCCGCACCAACCTGTGGCTCATGGGCGCCCTGATCGAGCGCTGCCGGCTCTTCGTGGGAAACGACAGCGGCCCGATGCACGTGGCCGCCGCGCTCGATGTGCCGGTGGTGGGGCTGTTCGGCCCCGGGCTTCCCGACAAGACGGCGCCCTGGATGGCTCCCGATCGCTACATCGCGATCAGCAACCGCTTCCCCTGCGCTCCGTGCCGGCAGGATTTCTTCCGGGAGTGCGAGCCTTCGGGAGCGCTCAAGCCGATGTGCCTGGAGTCGATCGCGGCGACGCAGGTCACCGCAGCGGTCAATTCTTTGCTCCAGCGCGCGGCTGCCTGACCGCCCCCCTGCCGCTCACCTTCCATCCCAGCTTGTGCAGCATCAGTGAGCCGCGGTGTCGGGCGGCCGCCTCCAGGAGGCGCTTCACTTCCGCGCGATCGCCGGCGGTGTAGGCTCTCAGGAAGACCAGGCAATCGGCGAGTCGGCGCGCCGGCGTCTCGGGAAGCCACTTCTCGGCAGAGCGGTAGAGCCGCACGAGCTGGTCAACTCTCGGGTTGAAGGCGAGCGGCCGGCCTATGACTGAGTGGGCCAGATCGATCAGCAGCCCGCCGTACTCCCCGCGCTCGCTGCATGAAACCAGGATGTTGCCCAGGTTCAGATCGCCGTGCTGGAATCCGCGATTATGCGCCCTCTGGACACAGGCCCCGGCCGCCGACAGGATCTCGCGCCGCCGGGCGTGCGGCAGCGGCATCGACAGCCACTCCATCATCGAGTGGGCGCCCTGCACCTTCACGGAGGCTTCGTAGGCGCGCCATCCCGATCGCAGCCGGCCCTCCCCCGTGGGAGCGGCCATCGCGAAGGCGATCGGCGCGACGGGCACTCCTTTCTTCCAGGCCAGCTCCGACAACATGACCTCCGCGAGGGCTTCGTACTCCCTGCGGTAGACATCTCCCATCAGCCGGGCCGCCAGCCCTCCGCGCCGCTTCTTCTTGAGGATGAGCGTCTCGCCTCCCTCCATGGGGATCTCGACGCGCACACCGCGCCCCTGCATTCCTCCGGTGGCCAGGGAGGCTTCCTCCCGTGCGAGTGCCGTCTCGGGATCGGCCTGCGCCAGCGCCACGGCGGTCTTGAAATAGTGCGGCCGCGTGATGATGTGAAAACCGTTGGCTTCCGTCTCGACGAAGCCGGAGGGGATCTCCAGATGTCACCTCTGCGCGCGATCGATCAGCGGACGAGCCTGAAGTATAACTCCTCGGCCCGATCCACCATCGCCTGCACGCCGTAGCGCTGAACTTTGAGACTTCCCTGCCGTCCGAGCCGGTGCGCAAAGTCAAGATCCCGGCGGAGCCGCATCAGCGCGCGCGCGAGCTCTTCGGCGTCGCCGGGCTTGACCACCAGCCCCTGCTTGCCGTTGTCGACGATCTCGCGGATCCCCATGAGATCCGTGGCCACCACCGGCACGCTCATGGCCATCGCCTCGCGCAGCGCCGTGGGGAAGCCGTCACCCGCCGGGGCGGGATGAACGTAGCAGTCCAGGGCAGCCATCAGATCGGGCATGTCGTCGCGCTGTCCCGTGAAGAACGTGACGTCGCCCACGTCCAGCCGCCGCGCCTCCTGCTCCAGCGCGGCGCGGTGAGGTCCGTCGCCGGCGATCAGCAGCCGGATCCGCGCCTCCCCGGGTGGCTCCGCGCCGGTGCGCACGCGCCGGCAGGCCTCCAGCAGCACCTCGACTCCCTCCCCGAGCGCCAGGCTGCGCGCCGCTCCCACCACGAAGTCGTCATCCGCGAATCCCATGGCGGCCCGCGTGGCGGCGCGCATCGCGCGTGCCTGCGGGGGAGCAACGGAGAACCTCTTGAGGTCCACCGCCGAGTACAGCACGCTGATGCGATCCTCGTCCACGCCAGCGCGCACCAGCGCCGACCAGACCCACTCGGATGCAGCCCAGAACTGGCTCACGCGCGCGGCCAGCCGCCGGCCGGGCGCCGCGGAGGCGCTGTAGCCGACATCTCCCCGCACCGTCAGCGCGCACGGGATGCGCCGGACAGCCGGGGACCCGATCCCCGACCAGGCCACGGCCCGCAGAGCGGACCGGTCGTGCGCGTGCACGATCTCGTGCGCGCCTTCTCCCAGCGCGCGGCGCGCGGCGCGGGCAGATCCTGCCAGCCCGGCCGGCAGATCGACGACGCTGAGTCCCTGCGCGCGCGCCCGGCGTGACAGCTCGGAGCTGGAAGGCGCCATGAGCGAGACCTGATGCCCTTTGGCCGTCAATCCCTCGGCCAGGATCGACACCTGCATCGCGGCCCCCGACCACTGCGGGCTGGAGACCACATGCAGAAGGCGCAGGCTGCGCGCCGCGGCGCCCATGGTCTGGCCGTGCGGTCGCGCGGCCATGGTCAGGCCGTGCCGTCGCGTGGCCTGAAGATCCATGACACCACGATCCCCAGCAGGTAGAGCAGCGTCATCGGGACTCCCACCAGGATCATCGAGAAGACATCCGGCGGCGTGATGACGGCGGCGATAACCCAGATCGCAAAAAACGCGTAGCCGAACCAGTGCCACAGGAACGCGGGCGTCACGATGCCCACCCGCGTCAGAAAGAAGATCAGCACCGGAAGCTCGAAGACGGCTCCCGCCACCAGGATCATCTGCGTCACGAAGGCGAACACCTCGCGCACCGTGATGACCGGCTGGAAGCCGGCGTCGTTGCCCAGCGTGATGAAGTACCGGCAGGCGAAGGGGACCACCACGTAGTAGCCGAAGGTCGCCCCCGCGAAAAAGAAGAGCGACGCCGCCGTGACGAACGGCACGACCCATTTCTTCTCTTTGGTGTGGAGCCCGGGCGACACGAACAGCCAGAACTCGACGAGGACGTAGGGGACCCCCACGATGATGGCGCAGAAGAGGGAGACCTTCGTGAACAGAAGGAAGGGATCCGAGATGCCGGTGTAGGCCAGGCTCACCCCCGGGGGGAGCAGTTCCTTCACCGGCACCACCAGGAACTCGTAGACATACCCCGAGACAGGCCAGGCGCCGAAAAACAGCAAGCCGAGCACCACGATGCAGCGCAGCAGCCTGCCGCGGAGCTCCTCCAGGTGCTGGAGGAATGACATCTTGTTGGGGTCAGCCCGTTCGGACGGCATCATCCGGCCCGGGGGGCTTGTCCGCGCGGGAAGGCTCCTCCGGCGGGTCGAGCGCGGCGGGCAGCGAGGCAATACGGGGCAGGGCCTCCCTGATGGGGGCCACCACGGGCTCGATCGATCGGCTCAGCTCGTCGCGCACCGAGCTCTGGATCTCCTGTCCGGTCCGGCGCATCTCCTCGAGGCTGACTTCACGCTCGATGGAGGTGCGCAGGTCGGTGGTGGCCCTGCGGAACTCCCCCATCATCCTGCCCAGGGTCCTTCCGATCTCCGGCAGCCGCCTCGGGCCGAAGATAAGCAGACCCAGCAGAACCAGAACGAGCATCTCGAAGCCACCGATAGACCCGAACATCCTGCCTCCCGAACACGCCACCCGAGGAGCGGGAATTGCCTGATTCCATTGATGTGGCGGGGTTTCCTCGACACCCTCCAGGTACCGTAGTATATTTCGCAACGGTCCCCGGCATCAGGAGGTCATGTGAGTCGTCGCGTCTGGTGCTCCGCCGGAGCACTTGCCTTGGCTGTATTCTTCGCAAGCCAGGGTCCGTCCGCCGGCCCGGCGCTGGCCGTCAGCGAGCAGGATGCCTCGCTCCAGACCTTCACCCAGATCCTGGACATCATCGAGCAGAAATACGTCGATCCGGTCAACTCCAGGGACCTGATTTTCAGCTCCATCCGGGGGATGCTCACCACCCTGGACCCGCACTCCAACTTCCTGGATCCAAAGACCTACAAGGAGATGCGCGAAGAGCAGCAGGGGTCGTTCTCCGGACTGGGCATCGTCATCTCGATGAAGGGTGAGGAAAAAGAGCTCACGGTCATCAGTCCGATCGAGGGGACCCCGGCCCACCGCGCCGGAATCCGCGCCGGCGACATCATCTCCCAGATCGAAGGCAAGACCACCCACGGGATCTCCATCGACGAAGCGCTCGACAAGCTGCGGGGGCCGAAGGGCTCCAAGGTCACCATCACCATCTCGCGCGAGGGGTACGACCAGCCGCTCGAGTACACGCTGACGCGCGACGACATCCCCACCGCCAGCATCCCCTATAGCTACATGATCCGCCCCGCGGTGGGATACATCCGGATCAAGAACTTCACGCAGACCACCGACCTGGAGCTGGAAGAAAAGCTCAAGCTGCTCAAGAGCCAGGGGATGGAAAAGCTGGTGCTGGATCTGCGCTGGAACCCCGGCGGCCTGCTGGAGCAGGCGGTGCGCGTGTCGGATCGCCTCCTGAAGAACAACGCCATGATCGTCTACACGCGCGGCAGGCTGCGCCGCGAATCGGATCGCGAGTATGTCGCGATGGGTCGCGCCTCCAAGTTCGACATGCCGCTCATCGTGCTGGTGAACAAGGGCAGCGCGAGCGCGAGCGAGATCGTCTCAGGCGCCGTGCAGGATCACGACCGGGGCCTGATCGTGGGCGAGACCACCTGGGGCAAGGGTCTGGTGCAGACCGTCTATCCTCTGTCGAGCGAGGCCGGCATGGCCCTGACGACGGCCAAGTACTACACCCCGTCCGGGCGGCTGATCCAGCGTGATTATCACTCCATCGAGGAGTATGCCGCCGGGTCGAACACGGCCCCCGAAGAGCAGCGCGAGGTGCGCCTGACCGACGCGGGGCGCAAGGTCCTGGGCGGTGGCGGCATCAGCCCCGACGTGGTCGTGGAGCTGACCGAAGGGTCGCAGTTTGCCGATTCACTGGAGCGCAAGACCGCGTTCTTTGACTACGCCGCAGCCTACGCGGTGAACCACCGCACGCCGCCCAACAAGCAGAAGTTCCAGGTGGGTGACGACATCGTCGCCGAGTTCAAGAAGTTCCTGGCGCGCAAGAAGATCACCTACACCGACAAGGACATCCAGGACAACCTGGCGTACATCAAGCTGGGGATCAAGGCGGAGATCTTCGCCTACCACTTCGGCCTCGAGGAGCGCCAGAAGGTCCTCAGCGAGCGCGACAACGTCATCCAGAAAGCGCTCGACCTCTTCCCGATGGCCCAGGAACTGATCGTCACTGCCAGCAAGTCGGGAAGCGCCGAGGCAGGGACGCCCAACAAATAGCCCATGATCGTCGGGCTGGCGTCGCCTCGCGTGGCCACATCGCTGGATGATGGCCTCGAGAGGATCGAGCGGCTGCTCGCTGACGCATCCAGACAGGGCGCAGAGATCGTCTGTTTTCCGGAAGCCTATCTGCCGGGCCTGCGCGGGCAGGACTTCGACGTGTTTCCCTTCGATCGGACCGCCGAGGAGCGGGCCATCCGGACCGTCTCGCAGCTGGCGAGAGAATACTCGGTGGCCACGATCCTCGGGATGGAGAAGCTTACCGACGCCGGCCGGCAGATCGCCGCGCTGGTCGTCGACGCGCAGGGCCGGATTCTGGGATACCAGACCAAGAACCAGATCGATCCCTCCGAGGATCGCTTCTATGTCCCCGGCAGCTCCCGGACTCTCTTCGAAGTGAACGGGGTGAAGTTCGGCATCGCGATCTGCCACGAAGGGTGGCGCTACCCGGAGACGGTGCGCTGGGCCGCGGTGCGTGGCGCCCGGATCGTCTTTCATCCCCAGCACACAGGCGCCGAGAAGGACGGTGTCGCCCTGACTCAGTGGGGTGACCCAGGCGCCCCCTACTACGAGAAGGGGATGATGATGCGCAGCCTGGAGAACACGATCTACTTCGCCAGCGTCAACTACGCTCTGCGGTTCCAGGAATCGGCCACGAGCCTCATCGCCCCGTCAGGCGTGTGCCAGGCGTACCTGCCTTACGGGCAGGAAGGGGTGCTCGTGCAGGAGATCGATCTCGAGAAGGCGACAGGCCTGCTGGCCAGCCGCTTCGCCCCCGGACGCTATCAGGATTCCGGCGCGGAGTGAGGCGCCTGTCTCATTCAGTCCTCACCGCTCCGGCCTCCCCTGCGCCCTGCCTTGATGCGCGCGGCCGCCTTTTTTTCCTTGAGGCGCCGCTCGCGTGAGGCCGCGGTCGCCCGGGTGGCGACGCGGGGCTTGCGGACGCGGGCCCGCTCCTTCAGCCGCCGGGCCAGCCGCTGAAGCGCCACCGCCTTGTTCTGGTGCTGCGAGCGGCGCTCCGTTGCGACGACAACGATCCCGGATGGCAGGTGGTGCAGCCGCACCGCCGACTCGCGCCGGTTGCGGTGCTGGCCGCCCGGGCCCGAGGCCCGGAAGGTGGTCACCTCGCACTGGGTCAGAAGGCGCTCCATGGCGGCGTCATCATCCTGCTGGCTAATCACCCGTTCTGGCTCCATAATGAGGCAATCATGATAGTCCTCCACCCCACCAAGCTCGCCGCCCTCCTGCTCATCACCATGGGCCGCGCCGAAAGCCACGACCCGCCAGCTCTCTCCTGAAGCTCCGCCCCTCGTCCGACCGAATCAGAACAAGCGGAACCAATCATGTTTATAGGAGAGATCCCGATGCTCGCACCCGACAAGGCCATGGACGTGCTCCGCAAGTACATGCTGGTGGACGGCTTTGACGTCCTGATCGACTTCGACCGCAGTCGCGGCAACACCGTGGTGGATGCCCGGACAGGCACAGCTTACCTGGACATGTTCTCGATGGTGGCCAGCCAGCCGCTGGGCTTCAACCACCCGGCGCTGTCCGAAGAGCCTTTCCGCAGCCAGCTGCTGTCCGCCGCCATCAACAACACCACCAACTCGGACATCTACAACGCCCACGCGGCGACCTTCGTGGATACCTTCATGTCGCGCGTGGCTCCTTCGTACATGAAGCATCTCTTCCTGGTCGCCGGCGGCACCCTGGGCGTGGAAAACGCCGTCAAGATCGCCATCGACTGGAAGGTGCGCAAGAACTTCGGGCGCGGCTGCAAGGAGGAGCGCGGGCAGCAGGTGATCCACTTCCGTGAGTGCTTCCACGGGCGCTCCGGTTACGCGCTCATGATGACCAACACCGACCCGAACAAGACGCGCTACTTCCCGCGCTTCCCCTGGCCGCGGATCACCAACCCGAAGATCACCTTCCCTCTCGAGGGGGAGAATCTCAAGGAAGTGACCCGGCTCGAGCAGCAGGCGCTGTCGGAGATCAAGAAGGCGATCACCGACAACAAGGACGACATCGCCGCGCTTATCATCGAGCCGATCCAGGGTGAAGGGGGCGACAACCACTTCCGGCCGGAGTTCTTCCGCGCCCTGCGCCAGGTCTGCGACGAGAGCGAGATCTTCTTCATCGTCGACGAGGTGCAGACCGGTATCGGGCTCACCGGGAAGATGTGGGGGTTCGAGCACTACGGCGTCAAGCCCGACGCGGTCACGTTCGGCAAGAAGACGCAGGTGTGCGGCGTCGTCGTGGGCCCGCGCGTTGACGAGGTCGCCGACAACGCCTTCAAGGTGTCGTCCCGCATCAACTCCACATGGGGCGGCAACAACGTGGACATGGTGCGCGCCACGAAGTACTTCGAAGTGATCGAGCGCGACAAGCTAGTGGACCAGGTCGCCGCACTGGGCACCTGGGCCCTGTCGCGCCTCGGCGAGATGCAGAAGGAGTCGGGAGGCGCCCTGGCCAACGCCCGCGGCCGCGGGCTTTTCATGGCGATCGACCTGGCCGATCCTGACCTGCGTCCCGAGCTGCTCAGGCGCACCTTCGCCAACGGGATGCTGGTGCTTCCGTCGGGGTCGCGCTCGATCCGCTTCCGTCCGAGCCTGAACACCACGAAAGAAGAGCTGCAGCGCGCCTTCGAGATCCTGGCGCGTTCCCTAAAAGAGGCAGGAGCCGCCCGCCCCGTCGCGGCCGCCTGATCATCCCGCTCTCGGCCCGGCCCCGCCGTCTTCGGGCGGCGGGGCCGGCTTTGTATGAAGCGGGGGGATCGCATATCTTCTGGGTTAGGAGCCTGTCCGAGTATTGGATTCGGGCCGCAACCCTTCGGGCAGCCGGGGGTTGCGGCCGCAGCCTGTGTCGCTCGTCGGCAACGGCCAAGAGGGTCGATGCCTCCTCGCTTCGCGGCTGCGCGACCCAAACCAATACTCAGACAGGCTCCTCATCACTCAGGAGACGCCCTTTGCATATCGGGTTCTATGGCGGCGCCGGAACGGTCACCGGCTCGCGCCACCTGTTCACGGCGGGCGACGATCGGGTTCTGGTGGACTGCGGGCTCTACCAGGGGCTCAAGGAGCTGCGGCTCAGGAACTGGGAGCCCTGTCCGTTCGACGCCGCATCGCTTCCCTTCGTGGTGCTGACCCACAGCCACATCGATCACATCGGGTGGCTTCCGCGCCTCGTGAAGGAGGGGTTCCGCGGCGCGGTGATCTGCACACCCGCGACGAAGGACCTCGCCGGACTGATGCTGATGGATGCGGCGCGGCTTCAGGAAGAAGACGCCGACTTTCTCAATCGCAAGGGGCTGTCGAGGCACAAGCCGGCGCTGCCGCTCTACACCAGCGCCGACGCCGAGGCTGCCCTCGCTCTCTTCACACCGCGCCCGTACGGCGACTGGACCGAGCTGACCGAGCGGATCTCGTTCCGGTTCCTGCAGGCAGGCCACATGCTGGGCTCTTCGCTGGTGCACCTGAAGATGCTGGAAAACGGCACGGCCATCGGGATCCTCTGCTCGGGAGATCTGGGCCGCTACGGCGTGCCGCTCAACCCCGATCCGGTGCCGCCTCCAGCGGTGGACTACATGCTGCTGGAGTCCACCTACGGCGACCGGACGCACTGCGCCGACTCGCTCTTCGATCAGGTGGAGCGCGTCGTCAAGGAGACGATCAAGCGCCGCGGGATCGTGGTGATTCCGGCCTTCGCGGTGGGCCGCAGCCAGCAGCTCATATATGTCCTGGAGGTGCTCATGGAGCAGGGGCGGCTCCCCCGCCTGCCGATCCATCTGGACTCGCCGATGGCCGTGGACGCCACGCAGATCTACAGGGCGTACCCCGAGCTGACGGAGGCGCGCGGCGAGCTCAAGGCCCCCAACCTGCTGCTGCACCGCACCGTGGAGGAATCGCGGCGGCTCAACGACCTCAAGGGACCCGCCATCCTGATCTCGTCGTCGGGAATGCTGGCCGGCGGGAGAATCCTGCATCATCTCAAGCGGCTGCTTCCGGACGCGCGCCACACGGTGGTCCTGGTCGGGTACCAGGCCGCGGGCACGCGCGGCCGGGCGCTGCAGGAAGGGGCAAAGAAGATCCGGATCCATGGCGAGGATGTCCCGGTGGCCGCCCACCTGGAGGATCTGTGCGGTTTTTCAGGTCACGCTGACGCCGACGAGATCATGCGCTGGCTGTCGCTGATCCCGCAGGCTCCGCGCAGGATCTACCTGGTACATGGCGAGCCGGATGCCGCCGCGGCGCTGGCCACGCGCATCTCCAGGGAGAAAGGCTGGGGGACGCAGGTGGCCGCGCTCAACAGCGTCGTGACAATCCAGTGAAGAGGCGCCGCGCCGCGCGGCCACAGGAGGACAGCGTTTTGTACTCGAAGGCCGAAAAGGAACGCATCGAGATGCTGAAGAGATCTCCCGCCTATCTGCGCGCCTACGAGGATGTCGCGTTCCTGCACCGCGAGGATCTGCGCGCCCTGCGCCTGCAGCTCGAGCTGCTCAAGCCCGAGCTGCAGATGCAGGAGCAGGGGATCACGACGACGATCGTGGTGTTCGGATCCACGCGCGTGGTGGATGCCTCGGAGATGGAGCCGATCGTTCGGGAGCTGGAGAGGCAGGCGGCAGCCTCACCAGGCAACTCCTCCCTTCAAGAAGAGCTGGCCAGCCGCAAACGGCTGCTGGCAAAGTCGAAGTACTACGACGAGGCGCGCCAGTTCGCGAAGCTGGTTTCCTCCGAATGTCAGATCAAGGACAAGTGCGACTACGTGGTGGTCACGGGCGGAGGTCCCGGGATCATGGAGGCGGCCAATCGCGGCGCCTACGACGTCGGCGCCAAGAGCATCGGCCTGAACATCACGCTGCCCGAGGAACAGTTCCCGAACCCGTACATCACCCCGGAGCTGTGCTTCCAGTTTCACTACTTCGCGCTGCGCAAGATGCACTTCATGATGCGCGCCAAGGCGATGGTCGCCTTTCCGGGCGGGTACGGGACGATGGACGAGCTGTTCGAGGCGCTCACGCTGGTGCAGACGGGGAAGATCAAGTCGCTGCCGATCATCCTCTTCGGGAAGGAATTCTGGTCGCGCGCCGTCGATTTCGAATACCTGCGCGACGAAGGTGTCATCGCGCCGGCGGACCTGGAGCTGTTCCGCTTCGTGGAGACGGCGGCGGAGGCCTGGGAGAAGATCCAGGAGTACTACCGCCGGCGCGGCGTGAGCGTTCCGGTGCGCGATACCTGACGGCGCCGATGCCTGAGCAGTTCCCCACCACCCGCTTCTCGGCCGTGTCGGGGGCTGCGGACGACGACCCCGAGCGTCGCCGCCGGAGCTGGGACACGCTGATCGCCGCCTACTGGAAGCCGATCTACAAATACCTCCGCGTCAGGTGGCGGCGCGATCCGGACGAAGCGCAGGACCTCACCCAGTCGTTCTTCGTGCGCGCGATGGAAAGGGATTTCTTCGCCTCGTACGATCCCGCCCGCGCCCGCTTCCGCACGTTTCTGAGAACCTGCCTGGATGGGTTCGTCTCCAACGAGCGCAAGGCGAGCGAGGCGATCAAGCGGGGCGGGCAGGTCATCCACGTGCCGCTGGAGTTCACGCAGGCCGAAGGGGAGATCTCGCGCATGGAGCTTCCCTCTCCCGAGACGCTGGACCGCTACTTCGAGATCGAGTGGACCCGGCGCCTCTTCGAGATGGCCCTCGGAGATCTGCGCGGGCATCTGGAAGCCTCCGGCAAGTCGGTCCATTTCCAGCTCTTCGAGATCTACGACGTCGAGGCGCCCGGGGGGACGCGCCCCACCTACGCCGAACTTGCGGCCCAGTTCAGCCTGCCGGTGACCCAGGTGACCAACTTCCTGGCCCTGGCCCGGCGCGAGTTCCGCCGCATCCTGCTGGCGCGCCTGCGCGATATCACCGCCACGGACGATGAGTTCCGCCGCGAGGCGCGGCTGCTGCTTGGCGATGCTGTGGAGCCCTGATGCCGGGTTGGCGTTCTCATGCTCAATGACGATGCCCTGGCGCGCCTGAGGGAGGCGGCCGACACACCGGATCTCTCGGCCACCCGCTACCGGGTCAGAGGCAGGCTCGGCCGGGGCGGGATGGGCAGCGTCTACCTGGTCTCGGACTCGGAGCTGCTGCGCGACGCCGCGCTCAAGGTGCTCAGCGCTCCCGACCCTTCGGGAGATCTGGCCGCGCGGCTGCGCCGCGAGGCGCAGCTGCTTGCCCGCCTGGAGCATCCCGGCATCGTGCCCGTGCACGACGCCGGCGTGCTGCCCGATGGCCGGGTCTTCTACGTCATGAAGCATGTGCGCGGCGAGCGGCTGGACGCCTGGAGCCGGCAGGAGCACACACTGCCCGCGCGGCTGCGCCTCTTCCAGAAAGTGTGCGGCGCCGTCGCCTTCGCCCATGCCCACGGCGTCATCCATCGGGACCTCAAGCCGGAAAACATCATGGTGGGAGAGTTCGGCGAGGCGGTCGTGATGGACTGGGGGATCGCCAAGCTGCTGCGCGGGCAGGCAGAGTCTGATCCGGAGCGATCCGAGGCTGCCCCCACGCGGCCCCCGCGGATCCAGGCGGCCGGGACGGGCCACGGGGTGATCGTGGGAACACCCGAGTGGATGTCGCCCGAGCAGGCGCGCGGCGAGATCTCCCAGGTTGACGAGCGCTCCGATGTCTGGGCACTGGGGGCGATCCTCGGATTCCTCCTCGAAGGGATCGACGTCCCGAAACCGGTGGCGTCGGTCGGCCGTAAAGCCCTCTCACAACAGCCGGAGGACAGATACCGCTCTGCCGCGGAGATGTCGGGCGAGATCGAGGCGTTCCTGGACGGCCTGCCCGTGACGGCCCATCAGGAGACGCTTTCGGAGCGCGCCGGCCGCCTGCTGCGCGCCAACATGGCCCTGCCGCTCAAGGCGCTGGTGCTCATGATGCTGGCCTACCTGATCATGCGGGCCCTGGTGGCGCTCTTCGCCGGCCTTTAAAGATCCAGGCGTTTCGTGTGTAATAGACATGCAGCCGTCCAACAGATCCACGCATGAAGGAGGAGGCATGTCGAAGCCTGTTCTGGGACTGACTCTGGGAGCTCTCCTGGGGATGATCGACGGGATTGGCGCCTATGCCTACCCGGCTGTCCGCGAGGCAATCGTCGTTATCGTCATCGGCTCGACGGGCAAGGGGCTGCTCACGGGGCTCGCCACGGGGTTTTTCGCCCGCAAGTACAACAACCTGCCGCTGGCCATGCTCTTCGGCCTGACGGTGGGGTTCCTGCTCAGCTGGGCCGTGGCGGCGAGCTCGCCCGACCCGCAGGGCAACTACTACTACATCCCGATCATGCTGCCGGGCAGCATTCTGGGAGCGATCTGCGGCTTCGCGGTGACGCGCTTCGGGCGCACGCCGGCTGCCGCGACACGTTGACTGATTCACAACCCACACCGGCACCGAGAAGGAGGAACGGTCTCATGAACATGGAAATGCCCACCGTTACCGACCACCACCGCAAGCTGGAGGCCCTCGCAGGCACCTGGGTCGGCGAGGAGAAGATGTTTCCGAGCCCCTGGGATCCCCAGGGCGGCCAGGCCCTCGGCAAGACCCAGTCACGCATCGACATCGACGGCTTCTTCCTGATCACCGACTACACACAGGAGCGCGGCGGCAAAGTCACCTTCCGCGGCCACGGCGTCATCGGCTACAGCCCGGAGACCAGGAAATACACCATGTGGTGGTTCGACTCGATGGGCGGCGGCTGCAACACCGAGCCTCCCTCCGGTACCTGGGAGGGAAACAAGCTGAGCTTCTCCCATGTCACGCCGATGGGGCACTGCAGATACATCTACACGCTGGAGAAGGACGGGCGCTACGGCTTCCTGATGGAGACGTCCCAGGACGGCAACAAGTGGGCCCCCATGCTGGAGTCGATGCACACGCGCAAGTAGCGTTTCAGGTCGCTGCGGGCGGCTCGCGTTCCAAGTCGGAGACCTGGCCAAACACCTCCTCCCACATGCGCTGGAGGCGTGACAGACTGGCCTGGAGCTTTTTCTTCTCCTCTCCCAGGGTGCGGGCCGCGCCGCCGTCCTGATAGGTGGACGGGTCGGCAAGCTGGGCATCGATCTCGTCGATCCGGTGCTCGGCGGCGGCCACGTCGCTTTCAATCTTCGCAACGCGGGCTTTGGCATCGCGCAGCGCCTTGTTGCGTGCGTTGCGCGCTTCGGCCTGCGCCTTGCGGCCGGCCTTGTCGGCGCGCACCTCACCGCTTCCGGCCGCGCCCTCTGCCTTCGCCGGCGGTCCGGCAGCTCCTGCGGCAGCTTCGCCTGTCTGCCACGCGCGCCAGGCGTCGTAGCCGCCCTCATGCAGCCGTAGTCTGCCGGATGAGATGCCCGCCACCTTCGTGGCGACCTGGTTGATGAAGTAGCGGTCGTGCGACACGAAGATGAGCGTCCCGTCGTAGCGCGCCAGGGCCCCTTCGAGCGCCTCCCGGGCCGGCAGGTCGAGATGATTCGTGGGCTCGTCCAGCAGCAGGAGGTTGCCGGGGTCGCGCATCAGGCGCGCCATGGCGAGCCGGTTCTTCTCGCCACCGGAGAGGACATCCACGCGCTTGAAGACATCGTCGCCTGAGAACTGGAAGATCCCCAGCAGCGAGCGCAGCTCTCCGGGGGTTTTCCCCGGCGCCCAGGCCTGCATCTCCTCCAGGACAGTGCGGCCCGAGGTAAGCGACTCGAGCACGTGCTGGGCGAAGTAGTGCATCACGACGCTGTCTCCCCGGATCACTTCCCCTTCATCCGGCGGCAGCAGGCCGGCGGCGACCTTCAGCATCGTGGACTTGCCCGAGCCGTTGGGTCCCACCAGCGCCAGCCTCTCTCCTCGATAGAGATCGATCGAGACACCCCCCTGCACATCCCCCAGGACGCGCCTGCCATCGAAGGCCACTACGACACCAGAGAGCCTGATGACGCGCTGTGCCGAGCGCGGCGCCGGCGGCAGCTCGAACCGCCAGGTCTTCTCATTGGGGTCGACCTGAGTGCGCTGCATCTTCTCGAGCATCTTGATCCGGCTCTGCACCTGGCGCGCCTTGGTGGCCTTGTACCGGAAGCGCTCGACGAACCGTTCGATCTCGCCAACTCGATGGGCTTCCTGCGCCGCAGCGGCGCGCTGCCGGTCCCGGGCCGCTTCCTTTTCCACGCGGTAGCGATCGTAGTTGCCCGCGTAGACGGTGACGCGGCCGCGCTCCAGATCGGCGATCGAGCCCACCAGCCGGTTGAGGAAAACGCGGTCGTGCGACACGACGATGAGTGCCGAAGGACTCGCCTGCAGGAACTCCTCCAGCCAGGCCACGGCATCCAGATCCAGATGATTGGTCGGCTCGTCGAGCAGCAGGTAGTCGGGCGCCTTGAGCAGCAGGGCGCCGAGAGCCGCGCGCATCCGGTAGCCGCCGGACATCTCGGCCAGCGGGCGGTGATGATCGGCCACCGCGAAGCCCAGGCCAGTCAGGATGCGCCGCGCCTCCGTCTCCAGACGGAAGCCGCCGGCCGCCTCGAAGCGGTGCTGCACGTCGCCCGCGCGGTGCGTCAGCTCCTGGAGCCTGCTCCCCGAAGCCGAGGCCATCTCTTCGTGCAGCCGCTCCAGCTCCGACTCCATGGCGGACACTTCGGGAAAAAACGACAGCAGCGCCGCCAGGACGGTCCCCTCGGCCAGCCGCGCACCCTCCTGGGGCAGGTAGCCGATTGTGGCGTCGCGCGGCAGATCCACGCCTCCTGCGTCGATCTCCTCCAGACCCGCGATCAGGCGCAGCACCGTCGTCTTGCCCGAGCCGTTGCGCCCCACGAGGCCCACGCGGGAGCGGGGCGTCACGTTCCAGTCCACCCCCGACAGGACATCGCGCGCCCCGTACGACTTTTTCACATCAGTCAGCCTGAGCATCAGAAGACGTCCGTGAGGTGGAAGCGCACCGCGGGCTCCGCGGCGCGCGCCGCGGCCTCCATTGAGTCATCCAGCACGCGCCACATGGGAATGGCGCCGGCGGGAGCGGACTCACCGTCGCCCGCAGAGGCCTCGACCCGCGAGATGCCGCGCCGGGCGCATTCAGCAAAGTGTTCGCCCAGGAGAGCCGGCAGCGCGGCGCCCGGGGAAACCTCGGCGTGCTCCAGGATGCGCGCGCGCATACCTGAAGCATCTTCCCGGAAAAGCACCCACAAATAACCCTCCCCTCCACGCATCGTGATGCGGCTCTCCCATCGCTGCGGCCCCAGCCAGAGCGTCGGCATTGAGTGACGCGCCATCTGGTATTGCCAGTAGTCTCCATCGCGCTCCAGGACGACCGGCTGCTTGTGATCCTCGCACGCGCGCAGCTCCGAGAGCCTGGGGATCTCCGCCTTGCGCATCCGCTCGACTCCGGTCACCGGCAGCGGCGCCTCCGGCACCTTCAGCATCACGGCCCGGCAGGGCAGCTTCCGGTAGCCAAGCTCCGCGTAGTAGTCCGGCCCGATCTCCGAAAAAAGCAGCGACAGCGCGTCGCCGCGGCGCCGCATCAGCTCGTGCGCCTGCCCGAGCATGGCGGCCGCATGCCCCTGCCGGCGCGCCTGAGGCATCGTGAAGACGGCCCCCACGCCGCCCACGGAGACAGAGCGCCCCCCGAGTCGCGCCGCGAGCCGGTAGAGCTTCATCGCGGCCACGATCGGGCCTCCTGCCTGGGCTCTGTACGCCAGAAACCGGTATCCCCGCCGCCCCCAGGCCGATCCCATGAGAGTCGCCACGTATTCCTTGTAGGAGCGCTCGTCCAGACCATCGCCCCACAATGGATGCGTCGCGGCCAGCACTTCGTCCAGATCGGCGCTCGTGGCGTCCTGGAGGATCATCGTGGGCCGATTATGACAGAATGCCTTCCCGCCACTGGCGCACTCACAGGAGATGACCACTCATGCCGATCGCGTTGCTCGTGCTGGCCGCAGCCGTCTCCATGCCCACGAAGACCGAGACGACCCGCTTCCAGGAGACGCCGCGCTACGAGGAGACTCTGGAGTACTGCCTCAGGCTTGCGAAGGAGTCTCCCTGGATCCGCACGACCTCCTTCGGGACGAGCCCGGAGGGGCGCGAGCTGATTCTGGTGATCGCCAGCAAGGACCGTGCATTCGATCCGGCTGCGGCGGCGAAGACGGGCAAGCCGGTGGTGCTGATCCAGGCGGGCATCCACGCCGGCGAGATCGACGGCAAGGACGCCGGCATGATGCTGCTGCGCGACATCGCCGTCACGAAGCAGCACGCCTCACTGCTCGACAACGCCATCATTCTGTTCATGCCGATCTACAACGTGGACGGGCACGAGCGTTTCGGCCCCTTCAACCGCATCAACCAGAACGGGCCGAGGGAGATGGGATGGCGCACCACGTCGCGCAACCTGAACCTGAACCGCGATTACGTGAAGGCCGACGCCGTCGAGACGCGCGCCTGGCTGAAGGTCTTCACGACCTGGTGGCCCGATCTGACGATCGACTGTCACGTGACCGATGGCGCCGACTACCGCTACGACGTGACCTACGGCTTCGAGGCGGGGCCCAACGCGCCGGCCGCGGTGGGGCGGTGGATCAGTGAGACAGTCGACAAGCAGGTCGTGCCGACGCTGGAGAAGTGGGGCCACCTCCCTTCGCTGTACATCTTTCTGCGCAACGATGCCGAGCCGAAGGACGGGCTGGTGAACCTGGGCGTCTCGCCGCCGCGTTTTTCTACCGGCTACACCGTGCTGCAGAACCGTCCGTCGTTTCTGGTCGAAACGCACATGCTCAAGGACTACCGCACGCGCGTGATGGCCACCTACGACACGCTGCGCGCGCTGCTGGAGTCGGTCAACCGCGACGCCGCATCGCTGCGCGGCGCCATCGCCCAGGCCGACGCGGACGCGGCGGCGGCAGGCGGCAGGATCCCTCTGCAGTTCAAGGCGCTGAGCACTCCGGGGAAGGTCCCGTACAAGGGAGTCTCCTACACGCGCGAGCTGAGCGAAGTCTCGGGCGCCCCCTGGATCAAGTATGGCCGCGAGCCCCTGGACCTGACCCTCGACACCTTCACCGGCATCGAAGTCACCGTGTCCGTGGACAAGCCGCTGGCCTACATCGTGCCCCCGCAGTGGACCGAGGCGATCGAGGTCCTGCAGGCGCATGGCCTGCAGCTGAAAAGGCTCACGCGCGATGTGTCCGGCTCGTTTGACGGCTACCGGCTCACCGATCCCGACTGGCAGGCGCGCCCGTTCGAAGGCCGCCACGGAGTGAAGTTCACCACGCAGCGGCTCAAGGGAGTGCAGCGTACCTTCAAGGCCGGCTCAGTGGTGGTTCCGATGAACCAGCGCAGCGCGATCGTGGCAGCGCACCTGCTGGAGCCTCAGGCGCCTGATTCGCTCGTCTCCTGGGGGTTCTTCGACGCCGTGTTCGAGCAGAAGGAGTACGCCGAGGCCTACGTCATGGAAAAGGTTGCGCGCGACATGATGGCGAAGGATCCGAACCTGCGATCGGAATTCCTGGCGGCCCTGACCGATCCTGCGTTCGCCGGCAGCCCCTCGCGCCGCCTCGACTTCTTCTTCCAGCGCAGCCCCTGGCAGGATGACCAGATCGGCCTCTACCCGATCGGCCTGGTCACCGTTCCCTGGGACCTGCCCGTCGAGTAGCCTGCGGCCCCTCAGCAACCTCCCGAGAGAAGGGAGGCTTGACCCAGCCAGCGGTTGACGCACCCCCGCTCATCCTTATATTCCGAAGCCGGGGTCATGTGTCCCTGGCAAGGAATTCCCCGACAATCCCGACAGAGGATCAGCCGTCATGCAGGACAAGTCAGGCGGGGTGGATCTCACGAATGCCTTCCAGGAGCTGCACCAGTATCTGTCCGACCAGATCGCGCCTCTGATGGCCGCCGATTCCGTCGGCCTGCTGATGCAGTACACCCCCGAGCCAATGGTAGGCCAGGTGCAGGCCTGGGCGTCGGTGCAGTACCGGCGTGGAGGCGAATCGGTCACGCTCAGTGACTACTTCTACCACGCGCTCAAGAAGCTGCACATGATGGGCTCGCTCAAGCTGGTCCCGGCCGAGACCCACAAGAAATACATCGAGGGACTCGGCGCACTGCTGGTGTCGGCATGCCCCCAGGCAGAGCGCGCCCTGCTGCAGTCAAACATCGCCGCGCTGGGGCAGTCCGAGCAGACCGCGTCGGCCAGCGTCCAGGTTCTCCACCGCCAGGCCGCCGCGGCGGGCGCTTCCGCGGGCCGGGCAGGAGATTCCCACCCGGCGGAGGGACAGCCCGCCGAAGAGTCGCTGCGCTCTCTGCGGCGCTTCTCCGTGCTGCTGGAAAGGCTGGAGCGCAGCTCGGGCGGCAGCGGCCTTCCCGGCGAGCATCCCCCGGAGCATGCCGCGCACCTCGAGCTGATGACGCAGGCGCTCACGACCGCCGCCACCAGCAGCCGCAGCGGCGGCGAGCTGGATGAGCATCTCGAGCGGCTGCGGCAGCTCGGCTTCAACGCACGGGTGGATCAGCTCTTCCGTGACCTGGGCCGCAGCCTGCCCGGATGGGCGGTGCCCATCCCGCAGTCCAGCGAAGAAGGTGACGGCGCCATGCCGGCCACCGGTCCCCTCTCAGCGATGTACCGGCTGATCACCCTCACGGAGGATCGCGCCCAGGGAGCGCTGCGCTTCCGCGAGCTGGTCGCCTCCGCGATCGAGCGGTTCAACGAAGGGGCGCTGGGCCCGGCCATCACCATGATCGATCTGGCCAACAAGATCGTCGCGGAGAGGCGCGTGGAGCCTGCGGTGCTGGAGTCGGTGCGATCCCAAGGACACGCGAAGATCAGCCACGAGATGCTGCGCTCGGTGGTCGACAACCCCGACAAGCATCCGCTCCTGCGCAAGGTCATGGACTTCTTCACCCAGCTGTCTCCGCGAGGCCTCCTCGACGACCTGGGCATCGAGCCGCGCCGCGAGCAGCGCCGGCTCATCCTGATGCTGCTGGAGGCCCACGGCGCCTCGGCGCGCAAGGCGGCCCTCGAGCGCTTCGAGAAGCTGACCGGCGCCGGCGCCCAGCTCGATGAGGACTGGTACCTGTGCCGCAATCTGCTCTACCTGCTGCGCCGCATCCCGAGGCAGTCGGCCGCTCCCGAGGACATCGAGCGCGAGATCGAGCTGGTGGCGCCGCAGACCGCTGCGGGTCTGCCGCCCGCGGTGGTCAGAGAGGCCGTGGGCGTGCTGGGCCAGACCAAGGACAAGAAGGCAGAGCGCGCGCTCATCGTGCGCCTGTCGGAGTTCGAGGCCCTGGTGATGACCGCCTCCGAGGCGGAGGATCTCAAGGAGCTGCGCTCCACCCTGGACAGCCTCGCCTCCGCGCTCGCCCACTTCGGCACCCGGAAGTCATGGCGCGCCCTGGTGGATCACGCGCTGCGCACCGAAAAGCAGCTCGGCGACACGGTGGCGCGGCTGGGAGAGCTGGGAGATCAGGATCTCTCGGCCGACCCCGAGACAGTCGAGCGGCTGGTCAAGGCGCTGCGCGACGCGCTGCCCGTCAAGCTGCTGGGGTTCTCGCTCAAGTCGCATCGCGAGGAGATCGGCAACCTGATCGAGGCTCTGGCCGGCACGCCGGCCCCCGCGGTGCGCGAGGTGTTCGAGGAGATCGGCCGGCGCTTCGCCGACCAGCCGTTCGGCCAGACCGCCGCCAAGGCGCTGGCCAACCTGGGCGCGGCGCCGCAGGCCGCCGCCACCCACGCCAGCGCGAGCCTCACGGGAGACCTGGAGGTGTTCGGCCTGCCCAACCTCCTCCAGTCGCTGTCGGACTCCCGGGTCACTGGCTCGCTGTTGATCTCCAGCAATGGACAGGGCTACGCCAGCATGACCTTCCGAGAGGGAAAGATCGGGCGCTGCCAGGCGGGCAAGCTCTCAGGCGAGGACGCCTTCTGCCAGCTCTTCGAAAAGCCCCTCGCCGGATCGTTCGGCTTCACGCGCGAGGCGATCCCCCCCGCTCCCGCGGATGAAAAGGAGATCGGCGACGTCCTCCCGATCCTGTTGGAGGGGATCCGCCGTCACGACGAGCTGCGTCAGGCCTCGGTCATCGTGCCCGACGCCGCCCGCCTGTCTCCTACCGGCAAGCGGCCCACGCTCCCGGCGGAGGAAAGCGACCAGAAGCTGGTGCGCACCCTCTGGGCCCGGGTCTCCACCGGCCTGACTCCCGCGGCGTGCGAAGAAGAGCTCCCGGCCGACGCCTACCGGCTGCGCAGGCTTCTGGCCCATTGGGTCGAGGAAGGGGCGCTGCAGTCAGCCTGAGAAGGGTTGTTATCGGACACGAAGGAGGAAATGCCATGACCACGAGCCAGGCAACTCAACCGGTCACGAGCGCCGGACCGCAGTTCGATGGTGCTCAACTACAGTACGCGCTCGAGAAACTCCGGAGTGAGCAGAACATCATGATGGGTCTCGTGGCCGGCGCCATTGCGGCGCTCGTCGGCGCCGGCGCCTGGGCTGCGATCACCGTCATCACCGAGTACCAGATCGGCTGGATGGCCGTCGGCGTCGGCTTCCTGGTTGGCATCGCGATGCGCACCTTCGGCAAAGGAATCGACAGGGTCTTCGGCATCCTGGGTGCGACGCTGGCGCTCTGCGGCTGCGGGTTGGGCAACCTCCTCGCGGTGTGCGGGATGATCGCCTCCGCACAGGGAATGGGGTTCCTGGACGTCCTGTCGGAGCTGGATCTGAACGCCGTCAGCGCGCTCATGAAGGCCACATTCAGTCCGATGGACCTGCTGTTCTATGGAATCGCGGTCTACGAGGGGTATCACCTGTCGCTGCGGCAGCTGACACAACAGGACGTCGCAGCAAGCGTGACGGGCTCACCAGACAGGGCCACCTGATCTGACGTTCAGGCGGCGGGGGCCAGAGACTGGATCCAGGCCACCTTGCGCTGGGGGGCCAGCCGGTGGAACCGGCGCAGCTCCGAGGGCCGCCGCACGGGGGGAACCCCGGCCAGCCATCCCATGTAGCGTGCGGCCAGCCGTCCCGCGTGGCGATACCGTTCGCGCACCTCGCGATCCGGGTCGGAGAATTCCCGGCGGTGATACAGCTGCCAGTCGATCCACGCGGCGTCATCCGGGTCCAGCCGCCCGGCGCCGCGCATCCTGGTCACGAACAGGTTCAGCATCAGATGCTTGGTGATGTTGGCGTGCAGCTCCAGCTCCAGCAGCGAGCAGGAGGCGCGGCAGCGGAACCGCTCCACGATCATCAGGAAGTGATCCAGCTCCTCCACCAGGACGCTGAACGCCTCGACGTTTTCCTCGTCGAGCCGCCTCGTGGGGTGATGGCGCTCCAGACAGGCGATCAGCTCGTCGGGATAGTAGATCGACAGGGCGAGTCCCTCTCCCGATTGCCGCACCAGGGTGCTGGCGCGCCATCCGTACGGCGGCGCGCCGGCTCCCACGCTGAGCCGTGCGTCACGGCCGGCCCCGTAGATCCGGCGGTATCCTTCATCGCCGATCACGTAGCGGCCGATGTCGCGCACTCCAGTCTGAAGGTCATAGGTCCTCTCGATGACCCCCTGGAGCATCTCCAGCAGCGAGATCTCAGTGCGTGCCACGCTCCCGTCCCTGCGGCAGGTAGACGAACTCTCCACCATCGTAGTCCACGGCGATGCCCCTGTACGGCACCTGGAGGCGCGCGGTGCCCATCACGCGCCGCTGCACCGAGACGGCGTCGTAGGCCCGCTTGCCCTCCTTCACCTCGCGGATGTACTCGCGCAGGCTGCGATCGGCGCGCATGGAGCGCGCGTCATCGCGCTTGAGCTTCTTGCTCACTTCGATGTTGCAGATCACATTGAGCAGCCGCGCCATCGGCCGGGCGCCGAACTCCGGATTGAAGCCGCGGCAGATCAGCTCATCGCGCGCCGCCGGCGTGGCCGTCAGCTCCAGGCCGTGCATGGTCATGTAGCGCGAGGCGATCTTTTCGAACTCCAGGTCGAAGATCCGATCGATGCTGGCCCGGGTCAGCGGTGTGAACTTGATGACCGTCAGCCGGTTGACGAACTCGGGCGAAAGGATCTTCTTGAGGTCCCGCATCACTTCGTTTTCCCGGATCGCCAGCTGCGTCACCTCGTCATGGAAGCCGATGGGGTTGGCGGATGTCTGCAGCCGGCTGTATCCCACGTTGGAGGTGTACACGATCATCGTGTTGACGAAGTTGAGGACCTGTCCGCGGTTGTCCATGGTGGTGCCGCGATCCATCAGCGACAGGAAGAACTTGCGCAGCTGCGGGTGGGACTTCTCCACCTCGTCCACCAGGATGACCGAGAACGGCGACTGCGAAGACCGGTTGTAGAACTCGGTCAGGATCCCTTCCTCATCGCTGCGGATGAAGCCGCGCGCCGCCCCCTTCAGCTCGTTGATGTCCGAGGGGTAGGTGTACTGCGGTCCCTCCAGCTGCAGCATCGGGATTGTGAAGTCCCAGCGCTTCTCCAGCGCGCGCACCAGGCTTTCCACCATGTGGTTCTTGCCGACTCCCGTCGGCCCGACGAAGAAGTACGACGCCGGCCGGCTCAGGCTCTGGGTGCCCGTGGCGTACAGCGACAGCTCATCGCACAGCGAATCGACCGCCTCCTGCTGATCGATGACGCTGTCCTTGAGCTCGTTGCGGAGGTTCTCGATGTCCAGCCCCGAGAAGAGCAGCATCCTCTCGTAGAGTGACAGCAGATCCTTGCGCGGCAGCCTGTCCATGTCCGACAGGCCCGGCAGCGGTCCGGGCTCCTCCGGCAGGAGCTCCGGCCTCTCCCCCATCAGGCCGCCGGAGTAGACGGTGTCGGGGGCGCGGCGGGTGCTGAGCGCGTCGAGACCCGAGCCTTCCAGATCCGGAGTGACCGGAGCATGCGGCGCGAGGTCCGATGGCTTGCGCGGCCGGTTGGTGGGCGAGACGGAGCGTTCGTTGTGTGGGTCCGAGCCGGTCGGGAGGTCCATTTTTGGTTCCCTCTCCACATGATGAGTGACGGGGCCGAGCGGGCTGGTGGAGTCGAGTGGGTTGTGATCGAACAGGTGGAGCTGGCGCAACATCTCGGCGTGCATCGGGAACCGCACGCCGCAGTGCTTCAGAAAGAGGATCTCTTCCTCTATCGGCAGATTCCACAGACAGTTCTGGCGGAAGAACTCCCGGAGCCGCCTGTCCTCGGCGAAGATCTGGAGCAGCTCGGCCGCCGTCTCATACGAGCGCTTTCCGAGCGCGCTGAGGTCGTGGCCGCCATGCACCTGGCGGCCGACCAGCCCGACGTCGAAGAGGCACTTGTCACCGATCACCTTCATCTCGTCGGGTATCCGGCGGATCTGCGTGATGATCTCCGAGGCCACTTCCTGCTGGCGCGCGTGCAGGTCGGTGAAGTAGCGCAGCCCCCGCGAGATGAAGTCCTCGACCACCTGCGCCAGCCGGTTGTCCCGGTAGATATCGGACAGCAGCAGCGCGTGGTTGCTGGCCACCTCGACCAGATGACGCAGCTCGAGGTCGTCGATCGATCCGCTCGGCTGGCGGCTCGCGATATCCCTGAGACGCCGCGAGAGTAAATCGGCGTTGGGGAGGGAGATGTCGGCCAAGGAGCCTTGCTCCTTCGTCAACCCGCGCGCCGTCAGGGAACGGCCCGAGGGCCACGGCCGGGGCTGAGGGGGGCTGATTCTGCTGCTGGCTCCCCCCGGCGGCCCACGGACCGCCGTCGGATGTCGTGAATATACGGACCGGGTCGGTTGGGGTCAACATGACACTTTTCGTAAGTCGCTGATATACCGAGAGTTAAACAGCACCTTCCGGCGATTCCCTTCAAAACGGATCGATCCCGACAGCGCGGAAACGCATGGAGATTTGCTTGACACTCTTCGGGGGCGATTACTATAGTTGGCACTCGCCAACGCTGAGTGCTGACAAACCTCGGCAACTCTCCGAAAACAAACCCTTTCCATGGGAGGTCGCATGAAGATGAAGGTGAAGCCCCTGTTTGACCGGGTTCTCGTCAAGCGGGTGGAAGCGGAAGAGAAGGTCAAGGGGGGCATCATCATTCCCGACACGGCCAAGGAAAAGCCGATGGAGGGAAAGGTCATCGCCGTGGGCTCCGGGCGCCTCGATGACAATGGCAAGCGGGTCACGATGGAAGTGAAGGCGGGCGACCGCATCCTGTTCGGCAAGTACGCCGGCACCGAGATCAAGATCGAGGACGAAGAGCACATCATCCTGCGCGAAGACGAGATCCTCGGGATCATCCAGTAAGTCCGCCGGGCAACAAGAGCCGGCGCGCGCGCTGAGCGACCATCACGCTTTCTTCGAAACAACTCTCAGGAGGAATCATCGCAATGGCAGCAAAAGAAATCGTCTATGCCGAGGAGTGCCGCCAGGCAGTCCTCAAGGGCGTCAACAAGCTGGCCGACGCCGTGAAGGTGACGCTGGGCCCCAAGGGGCGCAACGTCCTCATCGAGAAGAAGTTCGGATCCCCGTCCTCCACCAAGGACGGCGTCACCGTGGCCAAGGAGATCGAGCTGAAGGACTCGCGCGAGAACATGGGCGCGCAGGTGGTCCGTGAGGTCGCGAGCAAGACATCAGACGTCGCCGGCGACGGCACCACCACCGCCACCGTACTGGCCCAGGCGATCATCCGCGAAGGCGTCAAGTCCGTCACCGCGGGCGCCAACCCGATGGACCTCAAGAGGGGCATCGAGCTGGCCGTCGAGGCGGTCGTGGGCGAGGTGAAGAAGCTGTCCAAGCCGGTGGCCGGAAAGGCGATCGCGCAGGTGGGCACCATCTCGGCCAACAACGACGAGACGATCGGCGAGATCATCGCCGAGGCGATGGAGAAGGTCGGCAAGGACGGCGTCATCACGGTCGAGGAGGCCCGCTCGATGGAGACCTCCCTCGAGGTGGTGGAGGGGATGCAGTTCGACCGCGGCTACCTCTCGCCCTACTTCGTGACCGACCCCGAGAGGATGGAGTGCATCCTGGAGGATGCGTACATTCTCATCAATGAGAAGAAGATCAGCAGCATGAAGGACCTGCTGCCGATCCTGGAGCAGGTTGCCAAGCTGGGCAAGCCGCTGCTCATCATCGCCGAGGATGTCGAGGGAGAGGCGCTGGCCACCCTGGTGGTCAACAAGCTGCGCGGCACGCTGCACGCGGCCTCTGTGAAGGCGCCGGGCTTCGGGGATCGCCGCAAGGCGATGCTCGAGGACATTGCGATCCTCACCAACGGCAAGTGCATCACCGAGGACCTGGGGATCAAGCTGGAGAACATCCGGCTGGAGGACCTGGGCCGCGCCAAGAAGATCACCATCGACAAGGAGAACACCACCATCGTCGAGGGCAAGGGCAAGTCGTCCGAGATCGAGGGCCGTGTCAAGCAGATCCGCGCCCAGATTGACGAGACGACCTCCGACTACGATCGCGAGAAGCTCCAGGAGCGGCTCGCGAAGCTGGTCGGCGGCGTGGCGGTGATCAAAGTGGGTGCAGCGACCGAGACCGAGATGAAAGAGAAGAAGGCCCGCGTCGAGGACGCCATGCACGCCACCAAGGCGGCCGTCGAAGAGGGGATCGTCCCGGGCGGAGGCATCGCCTACATCCGCGCGATCAACTCCCTCGAGAAGATCAAGGGTGACAACGAGGACATCAACACGGGTATCAACATCGTGCGGCGTGCCCTCGAGGAGCCCCTGCGTCAGATCGCCCAGAACGCCGGGCTGGAGGGCTCCGTGGTGGTCAACGAGGCCAAGTCACGCAAGAAGACCGAAGGCTTCGACGCCTACCAGGAGAAGTGGGTGGACATGTTCGAAGCCGGCATCATCGATCCGGCCAAGGTGACCCGTTGCGCGCTGCAGAACGCAGCCAGCATCGCGGCCCTCATGCTCACCACCGAGGCGCTCATCGCCGAGCTGCCCGAGGACGAGAAGGCCAAGATGCCGGCCATGCCCCCCGGCGGCGGGATGTACTAAGACCCGTCAGAGCATCACAGAACTGGAAGCAAAACAGCCCGCCTCGTTGCCGCACGGCAGCGGGGCGGGCTTTATTCCTCAGGGCGCCGCGCGCCGGCCCCGGGGTACGCCACGATGGAGACACCTTTCAATCAACCACTCTGTCAGCTCCCCCCTTCATCCGGGACATGTCGAATCTCCTCCGTCAGTGCGGGGCGGTGGGTTTGATCATTCATGGTGGGTCTGATTCATTCATGGAGGATGTGCGGCGATGAGACGATTGCTGGCGGTACTGGCTGTTGTGGCATTCACGGTGGGTATTGGTTCTCTTTGCGCGGCCGAGGCCAAGGAGGACACGTGGCAAGGGATCATCACCGATGAAGGGTGCGGAAAGAAGCATGCGGAGATGACCACGGAAAAGGCCAAGTCGTGCGCCCTCAGCTGCGCCGAGAGGGGCGCCAAGCTGGTCCTTTACAACAAGCAGGATGACAAGATCTTCATGCTCAGTGACCAGGCGAAGGCCAAGGAGTTTGCCGGTGAGCAGGTGGTCGTGAAGGGCATGATTGACGCCGATGGCAAGAGCATCACGGTTTCCTCAATCCAGAATCCGGAACCCAAGAGGGAAAGCAAGTAACCGACACAATCACTCAGCCCGGACGATGGACTGCCCGTCGCGGCGCTTACTTGAAATCCGTGATCAGCACCACGTCCTGGCTCGAGTTACCATAGAGGAACAGCAGCCGCTTCGAGTCGGTGGACCAAGCCGTGTTGGTGATGTTGCCCGTCCTGAACTCCGCGACGCGGCGCGGCTCGGCATCGCCCGGATGCATCGTCCAGAGGCCCTGGTGCCCGCCAACGCGGCGGTGCAGCGCGATGCTCTTCCCGTCGGGCGACCACTCGTGGTTCACCACGCTTCCGTCCGTGAAGCGCGTGAGTGACGCGGGCTCGCCCCCCGTGATCGCCTGCCGCATGACGTTCATGCCGGTGCCGCGGTCGATGTAGGTCACCGCCTGCCCGTCCGGCGCCCATGCCAGGTCGAACGCCCCGGGCGGCAGGCGGAAGCTGTGCAGCACGCGGCCATCCGGGACCGCCGCGACCCTCCTTCCCGGGTACATGCGGTCCTGGTCCTGCTCGTACACGGTATAGAGCACGCTCCGGCCATCCGGTGAGAACTCCGCCAATTCGCCGGTGGTTCCGGTGACGAGCTGGGTCGGCTCGCCGCCTGCGAGATTCAGCAGCCAGAGCGTGGACCGATCCGAGAACTTGTTGATGATCGCCCACTTGCCGTCGGGCGACACATCCTGCACCTGCATGCTCTGTCCCATGGTGATCTGCCGCGGCCCTGAGCCGTCGGCATCGACCCGCCAGATGTGGGTGGAGGCGTCCTCGTCCACTTGCGTGAAGAGGATGCTGTCTCCCCCGGCTGCGTCGCTCGAGATGACGTAGACACCCTGCGTATTGAGCTGCCGCCGTCCGCCGCCGTCCGATTCAATCCGCCACAGGAAAACGTTGTTGCCCTGGGGCGCCGTGATCGCGATGCCGCCATCGGGCAGCGGCTCGAAATTCTGCATGGCCGCGATGGAGGTGGTCGCAGAGCTGAGTGCCTGCGGCTCGGCACTGCCATCCGGCGCGCCTGCCCAGAGGTTGTAGACCTCGGTGCGGCGGATCGCCGCGAGCGACTGACCGTCACCGGAGATGGACAGGCCCTGGTAGCCCTCCAGGTCGTTGGTCAGCTTGCGCACCGCCCCATCCGGAAAGGACACCCGGTAGATCTGGAATCCGAATGTCCCCACGACGAAGCCGCTCGATACGAACGCGCGGCTGTCGGGCAGCCACCCGACGCTGTCCACGAAAAGCCAGGGGTGGCTGCCGACCTCGCGGCGGGCGCCGGTACGCGCGTCGATATCGAAAACCCGCGTGCGAGCCCCCCCGGTCGCATCGAAGATGGCAGCCACGACGTGCTCCCCGTCGGGCGACCAGGCCTGCGCCGTCTGGGTTCCCGTCGGCGCAAAATAGAAGCTCTCCGGATACTTGACGCGGATCAGCTCCTTTTCTTCGCCGGTCGTCAGGTTCGCGACGACCAGCACGTCGGCCTGCACTTGGGGGAATCCCCTCCTGAAGCTCACGCGCGCGCCGTCGGGCGCAAAGCTCACCGCCGAGTCGATGTCGTAGAGCATCTTGCGCTGCGGGCCGCCCAGCGACGCGACGCGGTAGAGGGCGCTGTAATTGGGTAGCTGCTGGTCCCGGTTGAGGAAGTACAGGTAATCGCTGTCGGGAGAGAAGGTGATGCCGCGGATCGGAAACTCCTGAGGAGGCATGATGGTCACGTCGCTGCCGGTGCGCACTTGCCGTACATTGAGCGAGAACTTGTCGTTCGCGAAGATGACGTACGCCAGGTAGCGTCCGTCGCGCGACAGCACGGCTTCGTTGAGATCGTTGCGGCTCATGATCGAGGTGATCGTCATCTGGCCGAGGCCGGAGTCGCCCGCGCCTCCCGACCCGCCGCGGCCCATCAGGCTGTAGAGGCCGAAGCCCAGCCCCGCCAACCCCAGCAGCACCACCGACGCGATGAGCGCGTTGAATCCCGTGCGCTTCGACCTGGCCTGGGATGCCCCCAGCGCCCGCGAGGCCATCGTGCTTCCGGAGGTGGTGGACGCCGAGAGCGTGTCGTACTCGTCCACGATCTCGCGCAGCTCGATGGCCAGATCGCGCATCGACTGGAGCCGCTCGTCGGGGCTCTTGGCCAGGCAGCGCCGCACCAGGCGGCGCACCTCGGCGGGGACCTCCGGGCTGAGCTCCTCGACAGGAGTCGGCCGCTCGCGCAGGATCTTGTGCATGATCTCCACGTCGGTGTCGGCGATGAAGGGCCGCCGGCGCGTGGCGGCCTCGTACAGCACGCAGCCCATCGAGAAGATGTCGGAGCGATGGTCGGCCGGCTTGCCCTGCACCTGCTCGGGGCTCATGTAACCCACGGTGCCCATCAGAGCCCCCTCGCCGGTGGCCGCCGCCTCGGTGGGCGCGTTGGTCGCCTGAGAGCCGCCCGATGCCTGCTTCTCGGTCAGCTTGGCCAGGCCGAAATCCAGCACCTTCGCGTAGCCGTCGCGCGAGACCATGATGTTGCCGGGCTTGAGGTCGCGGTGCACGATGCCGGCCGCGTGCGCCTTGGCCACCCCCTCGGCCGCCTGCGCGATGTGGCCCAGCAGCGAGCGCAGCTCGGTCTTCTCGTGATGGATCTTCTGGGTGAGGGTCTCACCCGCCACCAGCTCCATAGCGATGAAGTGGATGGGGGCCGAGGCGGCCTCCGGCGCGGCGCCGTCTCCTTGCCTATCCCCCGAGGCGCCGGATTTGACCTCGTCGCGGCCTATCTCGTAGATGGTGACGATGTTGGGGTGGTTGAGCGAGGAGGCCGACTTGGCCTCGGTGATGAAGCGCCGCACCCGCTCTTCGTTGCGCACCAGGTGGGGCGGCAGCGTCTTGAGCGCCACGCTGCGCTCGAGGCTCTCGTCCTGGGCGACGTACACCTCGCCCATCCCGCCGGCCCCCAGCGGTGCCACGACCCGATAGTGCGAGATCCGGTCCTCGGGCTGCAGCGTTCTGCCCACGTGTCGCCTCGTCTGGATGAGCTTTCAGGGGCGGAGTCTATCGCCCGCCTCCTCGGGGAGTCCAACGCGGGCCTGGCATTTCCCATCCGGGCCTGCCCAAGGAGGACGAAGCGGCGTAGCATCGCCCCATGGACCGCTCCCCGCGGCTTCTCAAGCTCTTCCTCTGGTTACTCGCCGTGTCCACGGCCTGTATCGCACCGGCCGCCGCGCCGGCCGACACTATCGTGCTGGACGTCACCATGGGGCCCGCCCCAGGGTCGGCCCGCCTCACCTGGGCCGGGGATACGCCTCCTTTCGAGATCTACGCCGCGCCGGGGGCCTCGTCGGTCGTCGGCCAGGGCAACCTTCTCGCCGTCACCGGCGATTTGGAGTGGATCGACGGCACGGCGGCCGCACCATCATCTATTACGTCGTCATCAAGTCCACGGTTCAGCTCTGCGGCAACGGCGTGCGCGATGGCGGCGAGCAGTGCGACGACGGCAACTCCACCAACCTGGATGGCTGCGATGCCGACTGCCGCTTCGAGCAAGCACAGCGAGCCGTGTGGTTCAAGATGCAGTTCTCCACCGACACGGTCTGCACGCAGAACGCGCTGGTGCTGCCTGCGCTCGACGCGAGCGACCTGTCGGGGACCAATGACCCGAGCTTCGAGCTGGGCTTCCTCACGGCGAGTCCTGAACCGGATCTCAATACCTGCCTGGACTCTGCGGTCTACTCGAGCCTTTTCAGGCTGGCCACCAACCGCGTCATTCCAAAGTAGGGCAGCCGCGGATTCTCGGGTAAGCTTCCCCCGAGGAGGTGACCCGTGAAGACTTCACTCCGTCCTCTCGCTTGTCTTGCCACGTGCGCTCTGACGCTCGCTGCCTTCGCGGCGCAGACCGCCGAGCCGCAGACCTGCTTTCCTTCAAAGTTCGGACCCGACGACCAGATCGGCAACCTCAACTACATCACGCCCGAAAAAACCCTGGCGGCCGCGAAGCTCATCACTCGCGGCAAGGCCTACCGCCTGGGTATCGAGACCAGCAAGAACACGCCGGCCTACCCGCCGCGCACCTTCAACATCACCATCCTGCAGCCCAACCAGATCGCCGGCTCCACCTTCGGGCCAACGAAGACCACCTACAACGACGACATGATCACCGGCTGGGCCGGCGTGGGGTCGCAGCTCGATGGCCTGGGGCATCTGGGCATCAACAACGTCTACTACAACTGCAATAGAGCGGTTGACTTCGTGCAGGCCGACGGATTGCGCAGGCTGGGCATCGAGACGGTGCCCGCGATTGCCACCCGTGCCGTGCTGCTGGACATGGCCGGCTACTACAACACCGATCTCGTGAAGGAAGGCACCATCTTCAACCGGGCCGAGATCGATGGGGCGATGAAGCGCCAGGGCGTCGCGGCGATTGAGCGCGGCGACGTGGTGCTGTTCCATACAGGCTGGACGCAGCTCATCGGCAAGGACAACCCACGCTTCAGCGCCACCGAGCCGGGCCTGGGCGTGGACGGCGCGCGCTACCTGGTGTCGCTGGACGTGGCGATCGTGGGTGCCGACACCTGGGGCGTGGATGCCGTGCCGCCCGAGCCCGGCGCCGGCATCTTCGAAGCCCACCAGGTTCTCATCGCGATGAACGGCGTCTTCCTGCTGGAGAACATGTCCACCGGCGAGATGGTCAAGGACAAGGCCTGGGAGTCGTTTTTCACGCTGGGCCCGGCGCGGATCACCGGCAGCGTGCAGGCGATCGTGAACCCGGTGGCGATCAAGTGATGGATCTGGCCGACTCGGCTCCGGGCGATGTGACGCGGCTACTGCGCGAAGTGGCCTCCGGCGATCACCATGCGGCCGAAGCGCTCATCCCGGCTGTGTACGACGAGCTGAGGCGACTGGCGCGCGCCCGGATGGCACGGGAGCCGCGCGGGCAGACACTGCAGCCCACGGCGCTGGTTCACGAAGCCTTCCTGCGCCTGGTGCGCGGCGAAGCCCGCCGGTGGGAGAGTCGGGGACACTTCTTTGCCGCGGCAGCCGAAGCGATGCGCCGGATCCTGATCGAGCAGGCCCGCAGGCGCGCCCGCGGCAAGCGCGGCGGCAGGGCCGCCCGCGTCACGCTCGACGACCGCCTCGCGGTCGCGGAGGCCGACATCGACCAGCTCCTGACTCTCGATGACGCACTGGCTCAGCTCGAGTCGCGCGACGCCGGGATGGCCGCGGTGGTGAAGCTGCGCTGTTTCGCCGGACTCACCATCCAGGAGATTGCCCGCGCGCTGGCGCTCTCCCCGCGCACCGTGGATCGCCGCTGGATCGGCGCGGTGGCCTGGCTGCGCCGTCAGATGCGGGCGGGAGGGAGCACCCCGCCCTCACGCACCGGGAGCTGATTTCGCCGCCTGCGATCCGGCCTCCGCGCCCTGCGCGCGGCGCGCGCGCCAGGTGGCCGCCTCCTCCTGCCTGCCCCAGGCGTCGTAGAGATCGATGACCCGATCGAGCGCCGCCCGCGTCCGCCAGAACGACGACCCCCGCTTCCTGTCCAGCCCCTCGTAACCCTCCAGCACCAAAGGCTCGGCCTCCTCGAAGCGCCGCTGCTTCGCGAGGCAGCCCCCCAGATGACTCTCCGCCTCGGCCGTGCGCCAGTCTTCCGCGGGCAGTCCCCCGCGCATGACCTCCACCGCGTCCCTCAGTACCGGCTCCGCCGCGCCGGGATCCCCCCGCTCCAGCACCAGCATTCCCAGCCAGGTCGACGTCATGGCGATCAGCGGATGCTTCGCCGGCAGGGTCTTGCCGCGGATCTCGATCGCCCTGCGGTACAGCCCCTCCGCCTCTTCGAGCCTGCCCTCGTGATGCAGCACGCGCGCCAGGTTGCTCATGTGAAACGCCACGTCGGGATGCTCGGGCCCCACCAACGAAACCCGCATCTCCATCGCCTCGCGGAAGAGCCGCTCCGCGGTGGCATCGTCTTCCCTGTCCTGCGCCAGCAACGCCAGATTGTTGAGCTGGGTGGCCACCAGTCCGTGCTTCTCACCCAGCGCGCGGCGCGCCAGGGCCATCGACTCGCCGTACAACCGCTCCGCCTCCGCGTAGTCGCCCACGTGGTGCACCGACAGCCCGAGGTTTCCCAGCCGGTAGGCGACGGTGGGATGCTCGGCGCCCAGCCGCTCCTTCTCGATCGCCAGTGCCTCACGGAACGCCTGCACCGACTGCGGGTACTCTCCCCGGTCGAAGCGCAGCGTCCCGAGCGCTCCCAGAATCCGGCTTCGCGTGAGGCCGTTGCGCTCCGGTGTCGCCGCCAGCGCCTCCTCGTAGAGCCGCGCGGCTTCGTCGAACTGTCCTTTCTTCTGCACCACCAGCGCCAGGGACGTGAACACTTCGGCGTCGGGCACCGCGCCGCTGCCAATGGACTTCCGGGTGATCGCCAGCGTTTCGCGCAGCAGCGTCTCGGCGACGTCGAGCTGTCCCTGATCCGACTTGAGCGTGCCCAGCGCGCGCAGGCTCATCGCCGTGAGCGGATGCTCGGGACCCAGGCTCCGGCGGCGGGACTCCAGCGCCGCCTGAAGGAGCGGCTCGGCGGCGGCGTACTCGTGCCGGTGCAGGTGATAGACACCCAGATTGAACTGGCTCGCGGCGGCGTCCTGGTGCTCAGCGCCCAGCAGCGCCAGCCTCATCTCCAGCGCCTGCTTGAACAGCGGGCCTGCCTGGTCGTAGTCGCCCAGATGCTGGTAGACGCGGCCCAGAGTGTCGAGCATGGCCGCCTGCACCTCGGGCTGGTCGTTCAGGTCCTCCTTCACCAGCCTGGCCTGCGCATCCAGCAGCGCACGGGCCGACACCGTTCTGCCCTGGCCTCGGTACGGATCGGGAAGCTGGAAGATGTCGACCATCAGGGACGACACCCGCTCGGATCGCGCCAGCTCTCGGCGCGCATCCGCCAGCGCGCGCGACAGCCGCAGCGACAGCACCGTGGTGACGATGGCCGAGCCGATCAGCAGGGCGCCGATCACCGTGGCGGCCGCCACGCCCAGCCGGTGGCGCCGCACGAAGGTGCGCGCGCGGTAGATCGCCCCGGGCGGCCCGGCCGCCACGGGCTGGCGCACCAGGCAGCGCTCGATGTCGGTTCCCAGGTCCGACACCGACTGGTAGCGCCGCTGCCGATCCGGCTCGATGGCCTTCAGAACGATCCAGTCCAGCTCGCCGCGCAGCTGCCGGCGCAGGGCGGTGGGCTCGGTGCGGCGCATGGCCGCCAGCGCACCTGCCCCGGCTCCCAGCGATCGCACCCTCGAGCTGGGGCTGGGATGCGCGGCGGGCCGGCCGGTCGCGGGTTCGGCGCGGGGCGGCGCCCCCGCCAGCAGCTCGTAGAGCAGGATCCCCAGCGAGTAGACATCGGTCCGGGTGTCCACGTCGTGCGGCTTCTCGCTTTGTTCGGGGCTCATGTACTCGGGCGTGCCCACCGGGCCGCCGTGCGCCGTGAGCTGCGCGGCCGCTTGCTCCAGCGGCGCCACCACCTTGGCGATGCCGAAGTCGATCACCTTCACGTGGGGAGAGCCCTCGGCGTTGCCCACCAGCAGGTTGGAGGGCTTCAGATCGCGGTGAATCACCCCCTTCTGGTGCGCGTGCTGCACCGCGCGGCAGACAGGGAGAAGCAACTCCAGCCGCTCGCGCGTGGTGAGCCGCGCCTGGTCGGCGTACGCCGTGATCGGCACACCGTCCACCAGCTCCATCACGAAATAGGGCAGGCCCGTGGAGGTGAGGCCCGCCTCGTGGATGGCGGCGATGTTGGGGTGATCCATCATCGCCAGGATCTGCCGCTCGGCCTGGAAGCGCGCCAGGAGGCCGGCCGAGCCCAGGCCGAAGCGGATCAGCTTGAGGGCCACCCGGCGGCGGATGGGGCTTTCCTGGAGGGCGGCGTAGACGACGCCCATGCCGCCTTCACCAAGAACCCGTTCCAGCCGGTAGGGGCCGATGGTGGTGTCGAGCGCGGCTTCGGGCCCGGCCGCGGCAGCTGCCTGCGCTCCCAGCAGCCCCAGCAGGCTCTCGCCGCCGGGCAGGCTCGAGCCCTCCTCGCGGCTGGCCAGCAGCTCGTCGATCTCCCGGCGCAGCGCCGTGTCCCGCGCGCAGGCGTCATCGAGGAACGCGGCCCGATCGGCGGGAGGACGCTCGAGGGCCTGGTGGAACAGCTCCCACATCCTCTCCCAGCGGTCGTCGGGCATCGCCCAGCCTCCCCGCAACATCCTGTGCGCATCATACCCCCGGGCGGGCCCGGGCATCGCCGCGAAGAAACCTGGCGTGATGAGCAGCTCGATGGCGCATTGACCTGCAGGAGGCTCACATGGACATCCACTTCCGGCTTCGCCGTCGTCTGTTTTCGGCCATCGTGCTGGCGCTCGCGCCCGCCGCGGCCAGCGCCCAATCCGTCCCGCCCCACCTGGACATCCTCTCGGCCACCGTCCGGGAGGTGCCGCCGCTCAATCCGGCCAGCGTGGGGCCGCGCGTGGTGATCGTGGCGGTGACCGTCGCGGGCGCCCCACCGTGCAGCCCTTCGAGCCCGTTCGGCTCCTATGGCGTCTTTGTCGACGCCGACCTGGATCCTGCCACCGGTCTGGCCGACCCCATTTTCGCGCCGCTGGGCGTGGATGCGCGCCTCACGGCCGCCTGCGATCCGGCCAGCGGCTTGTTCACCAGTCCTGCCGGGCCGGTCACGCTCACGGCGGGACCTGGCGGCTCCACGGTCGTGTCGATCCGATCGACGGCGTCGAAGGTGCCGTCCATCGACTTCCGGTGGATCGCCTTCGCCCGCGACGATGACGACCTGACGCGGCTGCCCGCAAGCCCCGAGGCGGGCCGGTGGGCCATCATCGAGAGGATGATTCCGTGAGCGCGCGCCGGATCGGGCCCTCCCGTTGCCTGCTCTCCCTGGCGGTGGCGGCGCTGCTCGGCGCGCCGGCTGCCGCCGGCGGCTATGTCGAGACCGTCCTGCACGACCCCACACCGGCCCAGCCTGGGTCGGGAGATGAGTGCACGATCACCTTCCAGGCGCCCGACGACACGCCGGCCTCGCGCGCCGATGTCTCCCTCCTGCGCCTCCACTTCGTGGTGGCCATGGCCAACTCGAACGACATGGTGGCCAAGGTGAACGACGCCTGCAGCAAGCACGGCAACATGCTGACCATCGATGTTCTGCGCGACGACAAGAATTTCTACATCGCCGGAACGCCCGCGAACGGCGTCATCCGCGTCGACATGGGCGACATCGAGGATCTGCCCACCGACATGACCGGGCCTCCCCAGCTCATCAACCGGATCGCCATCAACCTGTTCCGCGGGGTCCTGGCCCACGAGATCGATCACAACCGCGACTCTCCGACCTCGCCTCACGAAGATCCGCCCCCGGAAAACCGCTCGCGCGGCGTGAGCGGCCCCGCGGTGGACGACGAGAACAAGGTGCTCGATGAGCTGGGCACGGGGATCTTCCGCAACGAGTACGTCTACTTCGACCCGGTCACGGGCCACGGCATGATCGACTTCACGGTGGACGGCGTCCGCGTGACCCTCAACCTCTCCAATAACCTTGCCGCACGCAATGCGCTCAACAAGTTCGTCGAGCCCACGCCCATGACGCTCGATGCTTCCATCTTCAACGCCATCCCGGGCTCGCAATGCCCGGCCGGCGGCGGCGCGGGATGCTACCCGCGCGTGACCGACGACGATCTCGACTACGACGGAGTGCGGGACCTTCAGGACAACTGCCCGTTGGACGCCAATCCGGATCAGGGCGATGCCGATGGCGACGGGATCGGAGATGTCTGCGATCCAGATGACGACGGGGACGGCGCGGTCCGGCCCATGGAGCATGCCACGGGCAGCTCGGACGCCGACGCCGGCGCCGAACCGGAGCACTGGGCCTGCGTTGGGCCGCCGGTGGTGTGCGGCTCGGCGCTGCTTCCCTGCGTCGATGGCATCGACAACGATGGGGATGGCTTCATCGATCTGGACGACCCTGGCTGCCAGGTGCCACTGGCCGATGCCATCAACTTGCCGCGGTCCACGCCGGTTGGAAGCGCGTACTCCAGCTACTACAGCCAGGATCGGGGCGGCATCGCGGAGCCCTACGACCCGCTGCTGGCGCGGGCGGAGATTCTCTTCGACCACAACCGTGATGGCATTCCGGACCTGCTGCAGACCGCCTCTGGCGTGGCCGTGCTGCAGCGGCGTGATCCTGTGACAACCGGCGGCCTTAAAGTCATGCCGGTCGAGGTGCTTGTGCTGCGGCTGAAGGGTGTCACCACCGATCCGGTGCTGGGCGCCTTCGAGCTGCGGTCGCCGGCGCGGGCCGTGGGCTCCATGCAGGTGACCGCCAACACGCCGGCGAGCGACCTGCCGGCGCGCGGCAGCCTGGTCGAGGGCATCGAGCTGATCAGCTCCACGCGTGGGCTGATGGCCCCGGTGAGCTACAGCCTCAACACGTCATCGATCGCGCGGTGGCCGCCGTTCGAGACGACGTGGCTCTCCGTAGGGCCGCCCAGGGTCTTCGTCCCTGCGGGCGGCGGCGCCCCGGTGACGCAGGTGCTCAGCCTGCGGATCTTCTTCGAGCGCGACACAGATTTTGACCGGGTCTACGACCGCCTCGACAACTGTCCGCGGCATGCCAATGCGTCGCAGGCCAACGGCGACACCGACCTGTTCGGGGATGCCTGCGACTGCGATCCCGCCAACGGCAGTGCCTGGACGTCGCCGCCCGAAGTGGCGCTCAACGTCGAGCAGTTCGGGCTCTTCTGGTCGTCCCTCGGGGCCGCAGGATCGACGATGGACGTGGTCGACGTGGTGCGCGCGGATTCCTCAACAGGGTTCACCGCGGGGACCTGCATCGGTGCGGACATCGGCTCGGGAGTGGCGACCGACTCGGACAACCCTCTAGTGAACCGGACTTTCTATTACCTGGCCATAAGCCAGAACGCCTGCCCCGGCGTGGGGCGGGGCACACCGGGCACGGGAAGCGACGGAACACCCCGCGCCGCTTTGGAGTGCGCACCGCCATAAGCGGGGCGGGGCCTCTGGCCTTCTTTTCTCATCAGGTTTCGTCGCGCGACCACGCAGATGCCGGTCCGCCGCAGCGGCGAGGTCGCGAGGCATCGTGACGATACGTTGAGCGGCCGAGCCGCGAGGACGCCCGGCCGTGCTGGCAGATCCGCGATTTGCCGTTCCTTCAGGTCTATCTGCAGCGGACCGAGCTTGCGCGCCAGATACCAGGCGCAGTCCTGGTGGGCGATGGACACGATGCGGCGCGTGCGTGGGCCGTGACCAGGGACGCAAGCCTTCGGCCAAGGGGAGCATTCGGACGGCGAGCCGTTCAGATTCCTTCCAGCGCCTTCATAAGGCCGGCCAGCCGCTCACTGGCGCTGCCTTCCGTGATGGATAGCTCGACATCCGGCCTGATCCCTTCGATTTCGTTGATGCCATCCGAGGTGAAGCGCGCGCAGTTGGGCATCTTCACTTCCCACCCGATCTTCTCCAGCCGCGCTGGCGCCCCGCCCCGGACATATCCGCAGCCGGCGCCGTAGGTCGGCTGACCGATGATCCTGGCGGCACGGCTCTCGCGCAGCCAAACCACCATGTCTTCCGAGGCGGAGGCGGTGCGCCTGTCTACCAGGAGCGCAAGGGCAGCGTCCCATGCGCCTTCGCCCTGCATCGTCGATTCCTCGGCTTCCGCCAGGCCGGGACAGACCGCCGCTCCCTCCCAGATCGCAGTTCGATCGCAGGCTGGCTCCGCCATGCGGGCCCCGGGACGCTTCAGCTCCTTCGAGGTCAGCAGCCGCGTCACGTGGGTCACCCACTCCGTGCCACCGCCGTTGCCGGAGATATCCACGACCAGCACCCGCGCCTGCCGCGTGCGCAGCTCATTGATGGTGGACCGGATCTCCTGCGTGAGCCGCTCCCGCACGCCCGCAACTCCCACCTCATCGCAAGCCTCCCGGTAGCCGTCCTCACCGAAGTGCGCGACGCGGAGAACCGCCACGTCGCCAAACGATCCTGCCGGGAACCAGGCGCCGCCTGCCTTCTTCCACCCGTCGGCCTGCTCGAAGGGGAACCGGAAGCTGCGGTCCCTGACATGGAAACCGCGCTCGGCGCAGCCCGTTTTTTCGCTGGATGCCTGGCCGCCACCGGCCGCAGGGGGATCGCTCAGCTTGACCATCTTGAGGTGCGGGTCGTTAAACGTCGTGATGAACCGCTGCAGCGCGCGGCCGGCCTGCCACGAGCTGAACGCAGAACTCAGGCCGGCTTCGGTTTCGCGCGCAAGCCGCGGCAGGTCAACCTTGCGGTGCTGGACCATCCAGTCCAGGTTGGCGTAATGGTTGGCCATCTGTGAGCGCAGCACGGCGTACTCCTCGAGCCACACAGCGGGCTGGTAGCGAGCCCACGCGATGACGATAGTCAGGGCCAATACCACTGCCAGTGCCAGGCACGCAATTCCCGCGCGTCTCATACATCTCTCAGATAAAGGCTAGCTGCATGTTAGCCGGAGTGCGTCTGCCCCGCGCCCAGGCCATCTCCTTGAAGTTCCCCCCATGGGGGTACCCCCCTGGGCATCGAGACTCGGGACCTCACAAACTGCTGCGCTGCGGCTGAACCGGGCAGCTTGCGGCCTCGTGCTCAGACGGGGGGAGGCGGACCCAGCGCCCGCCTGATGGCGCGCTTGAGCTCGCCCAGATCGGAGGACTTGATCACGTACGCCTCGGCGGGCCAGGAGCGGAAATCATCCTGGTAGGAAGAGAACGCCGTATTGAGGATCACGGGGAGATCGTTGCGCCTCGAGAGGATGCGGCCCATCGCTTCGATGCCGTCCATCCGGGGCATCCGGACATCGAGCACGACGAGATCGGGAGGATCCTCGGTCACCGCCTTGATGGCCGCGGCGGCGTCGCTCACTGTCCGCACGTCGTACCCTTCCGATTCCAACTCCTCACGATACAGCTTGCACAGGTTCTCCTCGTCATCCACGACGAGCACGCGCGATCGGGCGTTCATCATGCAGCTCCTCTGACCAGTGGCAGGTCCAGATGGAATGCCGCTCCCCGCTGCGGGGGCGCCTCGTGGCGCACCCGGCCCCCGTGCTCACGGAGCACCTGGACCACGATCGGCAGTCCCAGCCCGGAGCCGGAAGCCTTCGTGGTGAAGAACGGCTCGAATATCTGATCGGCGGCCTCCTCGGGCACGCCGCATCCGTTGTCCTCGATGGTGATCTGCGCCACGCCATCACCCCTGCGGCTGCGCACCACCACGCGGCCGGGATCATCGCCCGCCGTGTCGCGCAGGCGCTGGAGCGCCTGCAGGGCGTTGCGCAGCAGGTTCACCAGCGCGATTTTCATCAGCCCGGCATCCACCCGCACGCTCGGCAGGCTCGCGTCCAGGTCGGTGACGATCTCCACGCCCTGGGATTCCCGCTCCGGTGCGATCATCTCCAGCGTTTCCCGGATCAGGCAGTTGAGATCGGTCGGCACGGGGTTGAGCTTGAAGGGGCGCACGAAATCCAGCACCTCGGAGAGAATCGTCTCGAGACGCGTCACCTCGCGCGCGATCACCTCCAGATGCCCGCGGCGCGGATCATCATGCGCGGTGAGCGACAGGGCGCGCCGGCCGAAGCCGCCGATGGCCACCAGCGGGTTGCGGATCTCATGGGCGACGCGCGCCGACATCTCACCCAGGTCGGACAAACGCTGCAGATTGATGATCATCTGTTGATTGCGCCGCAGCTCGCGGTGAACGGTCTCGAGAGCTTCCTTTTCCTCGCGCAGGCGCGCGTACAGGCGGGCCTTCTCGATGGCGCTGGCCGCAAAACCGGCAAACAGGCGCAGGCTGTCCAGATCGGCCGGTTCGATCGGCCTGCCTGTGATGCCGTTGTCGGCCACGAGCACCCCGACCGGCCCGCTGCGCGTCGTCAGAGGAGCCACGGCCAGCGTGGTCACTCCGAGCAGATCGGCCAGGGCCTGCGACGATGCGGCCGGTGGGTCACTGCGCGCGATGGTCCGGGCGGCTGCCAGCGTCAGGGCGCGCACCAGCGGATGGTCCTTCTCCTCGAGGGATATCTGCCAGCCGGCCACCAGCTCGCGCAGGCGCTCGCCGGTGTGCGCTTCCCCAGTGTGCAGCGCCGAGAGCATCTCGCGCAGGGTGAGGCGCCGGCTGTCGAGCTCCTTCCAGATGCGCGCGGCATCGTCGGGGCCGTCGGGCCCCACCGCCAGAGCTCCATTGAGCTTCTCGCCGCGCTCATCCACCAGCAGCAGGAAGGCGCGGTTGAAGCGCAGCCCCTGCCCGGCCGTGACGGCAACCAGGATGATCTTGAGGATCTCGTCGAGCTCGTCGGCGCTTCCCAGCAGCTCACCGATCTCGACGAGCGTAGCCAGATCGGCGGCTCTGCGGGTGAGCTCCTGCGGCTCGCCGAAGCTGATCATGGCGGCATCCCCGGGGCTGTGTGGGCGATGCACGCATTGTATACAACTTCGGGGAACGCGCGAGGCACGTCAGTGCATGCAGCGGCCGGCGGGCCGCGATGACCCGCCGGCCTCGGGGCGCTACCGCATTTCTCACCAGGTCCCTGCTGCGACCGCGGATCTGCCAGCCCTGCCGGGTGGCCTCGCGGCTGCGATTGCCCGGCTTGACAGGCATCTGCGCGGTCTCGCTACGGGACCTGGTGAGAAAAGCGGGCTAGTCCTTCCAGATCCGCCGCCACCAGGGCTCTTCGGGCTGATCCTGCGCGATGACCACCAGCTCCTTTTCCATCTTGAGCCGGATCCGCGCCAGATCCCATCCCGTCAGCGTGGCCAGCGCCTCGGCCTGGCGCTCCTGCCGGGCGCGGGTTTCTTTCTGGTAGGTGCGTGCCTGTTCGCAGCGGGCCTCTCCGGTGAACGGGTGCCTCAGGATGTAACGCCCCTGGAAGTTGGCCCGATCCGCGGTCTCCTGGAAGACCAGGTCCTCCGGGAAATGAGCCTGGTCGTAGCGCACGTGCAGCCGGGTCAGGAAGACACTCTGTGGCCCGCCGGCGGCGGCCGCCACGGGCTCGACCCAGAAGGCGCCGAGCTGCCGCAGCTCCTTGGAAGACAATGGATCGGCGGCGCAGGGATCGCACCAGGCCATATCCCAGGCGTACTCCAGATAGACCGCGCGCCCGCCGCTGGCGCGCGTCTGGTGGGCGAACAGGTCGCGGTAGAAGTCGCCGAACTCCTGCGCCACGAACAGCGGCACTTCCTGGTCCGAGGGGAGTCGCAGCGTCCGGTAGTTGGTGGTCTCCACGCGCCCCTTGCGGGTGAGAAGGTAGACGAACAGCTCCTGCTCTCCCTTCGCGTTGACCATGCCCAGGCGGATCGGCAGCATGAACTTGGGGGATTCGTAGGCGACCTGGATGGGACGCAGGTAGGAGTAGCCGAGCTTTTGCTGCTCGGCCAGGTTCACGCGCGCCACGAAGAAGTGCATCCCCTGGCGCAGGTAGCTGCCCAGAACCTCCGCGGCACCGGCGGGGACCTTGTAGCCGTTCTCGCGCAGCCAGGTCAGCAGCCCGGAGCTCTGCGTGGCGGACAGGATCAGGATGTCGTACTCGCCCACCGTGTAGCGCGCCTCGATCGAGACACCCAGGCTGCGGCTGCGCTTTTCGTCGGCCGCCGCCGAGCGCGGGAACATGTTCCCCTGCTTGAACATCGCTTCTTCCCGCTCGAGGATCGCGCAGGGATCCGGGTCGAAGTACTCCACCAGACGCGGGGCCGAGTAGGCATCCAGGTGCTCCAGCAGCCCGCGGTCGGCCACGTGGATCTGCTCGCGGCGGATGAAGGTGGGGACCGGGATCACCAGGGCGAACTCCTCCAGGTCTCCGGAGTAGTCGCTGGCCATCGTCAGGACGGTGCGATCGCCATCGCGCGCGATGGCGACCTGCGAGGCCTTGTTGAACAGCTTCGTGTCCGCCTTGCCGACATAGAAGCCGCAGAAGGCCTGCGCCTCGGGCGCCGCCAGCAGGAGGGTGGCCATTGCTGTCACAAAGACCGGGGCGTACTTGAGGATGCGCTTCATGTAAGTGCTCCTTTTGGGTGAAGTGGGACCGTGTGGCGGGAAGGAATGGTGTGGCGGGAGTGAGTCGAAGCCGGGTGCGCACGCCATGCGTAGCGCGGCCCGGGCAGCAGGCGGTTGATGAGCGGCACCAGCGGGCAGAGCGCCACGAGTGACCAGAGCAGCCCGTTGGTCCGGTAGAGCACGAACTGGATCACGAAGGCGCCCAGCGCCACCAGGCAGGCAAACAGCAGCCGTCCTTGCCGGGCTCGTGGCGTGGTCTTCGGGTCGGAGATCATGAAGAAGGCAAAGATGAGCAGCGCGCCTCCCTGCACCTGGCGCAGCGGGATCGAGAGCGGATCCCCCAGGTAGAGCGCTCTGCCGAACAGCAGCCCCGCCCATGCGGCAAGGAAGGCCACCGTCACATCCCAGCGGCTGGAGCGCTGGACAACGAGGAAGCCCAGCCCTGCCACCAGAGTCGCGAACCAGACCCGGCTGCCCCACTGGGCCGGCGACACCCAGCCGGCGCTGCAGAGCAGCATCACCACGATGGCGAAGTTGGTCGGGTTGAAGATGTGCGCGCCGCCGGCGCGGATGACGAACTTGCTGGCGATGGCGACCACCGCCGCCGCGATCGCCGCCGCCAGCGAGTTGGTGCGCAGCAGCAGGCAGAGCGACAGGGCCGAAATCAGCGCGCTGAGTGGGTCGAAGGTGGCCAGACCTGCCCACTTCCCGCACGCGTACTGTGCGGCCAGCGCCGCCAGCAGGATCGCAGCGGCGTGGGACGGCCTGACGTCGAACCCCAGCCCCGCGGCCCCATAGATCAGCAGACTGCTCAGCACGGCGATCTGGTAGAAGCGGGGGTCGGCGCGGCGCAGCCATCCGGCGATCGATCGAGGCGATATCATGCGGGCTGAGACACCACGCCGCGCCGGAAGTTCCCGGGGCGCTGCTCAGCCCGCGCGTTCCCGACAACGAGGACGATCACGATGGCCCGACTGATCGCTGCCCTCTCCGCGGTGAGCGACCTCCTCTGGCACGACTACGCCCTGCTGACCCTGCTGGGCGTGGGTGTGCTGTTCACGCTCTGGAGCGGCTTTGCGCAATACCGAGGCCTGACTCACGGCGTCGCCGTCATCCGAGGCCGCTACGACCGGGCCGGCAACCCGGGAGCGATCACCCACTTGCAGGCGCTCTCGGCGGCGCTGTCCGCCACGGTCGGGCTGGGCAACATCGCCGGGGTGGCGATTGCCGTCACGCTGGGCGGTCCGGGCGCCGTCTTCTGGATGTGGGTCACCGGGCTTTTCGGGATGGCGGTGAAGATGACCGAGGTGATCCAGTCGATGATCCACCGCGACACCACGGACCCGCTGGAGCCTCACGGTGGACCGATGTTCGTCTGCCGCAACGGCTTCGCGCGGCTTTTCCCGAAGCTGGCCCCGGCCGGTGCCGCGCTGGGAGCGATCTTCTGCGTCAGCCTGCTGGTCTGCACCGCCACCGGCGGCAACATGTTCCAGGCGTGGAACGTGGCGGACATCTCTTTTTCATACTTCGGAGTGCCGCGCCTGGTGAGCGGCGCCATCATGACCATCCTGGTTGGGCTCGTGATCCTGGGAGGGATTCGGAGGATCGGCGCCGTGGCGGAGGCGCTCGTGCCGTTCATGTGCGCGCTCTATCTGGTGGGCGGCATCTGGGTGATCGTCTCGCGCCTCGATCAGGTGCCCGGCATGCTCCGGCTCGTTTTCCAGAGCGCCTTCGCTCCTGCAGAAGCCGCCGGAGCCTTCCTGGGAGGCAGCGTGGGGTTTGCTTTCCTCAAGGGGATGCAGCGGGCGCTTTTTTCCAACGAAGCCGGGCAGGGCTCCGCTCCGATCGCTCATGCCGCCTCGCGCACCGACGAGCCGGCGCGCCAGGGGGTCGTCGCCTGCCTGGAGCCGTTCGTGGACACCATCGTGGTCTGCAGTATCACGGCGGCGGTCATCCTGCTTTCGGGCACCTGGAATCGCCCCCCGGCCCTGGCCTTCGATGCCCCGCCGATGGTCGATCAGGTGACCGATTTCCTTCCTGGCAGTCCCGGGATGTCATGGACACTGCGCCCCACCCCCGTCTCGGTCCGGGGTGAGTTGGAGGCGCGCGACCAGATGTTCGCAGGCCAGGAGGTGTTTGCCGTGATGGAGGCGCACCGCGATGGCCGCACCGGCCGGACGCGGCATCGCCTCAACGGCACGCTCAAGGCCGATCCGGATGGGGGTTGGCATGTGCAGTGGCGCACGCTCGAGACACCGCACATGCCCCGCGTCGCCGTGGAGGGGGTCTACTTCGACTTCAAAGGGGCAACGCTCACCGCGAAGGCTTTCGACAGCATCCACCCGGGGCTGGGATTCTGGATCGTTCCCGCCGCCGCCTGGCTGTTCGCCATCTCCACCCTCATTTCCTGGTGCTATTACGGCGAGCAGGGGATCGTCTACCTGATCGGAGCACGCGCCGTGACTGCCTACCGGATCGTGTACTGCCTGCTGATCCTCGCGGCCGCCTCGCCGCTGATCCGGACGCAGCACGAGCTGGATGTCATCTCGTCGCTGGGCACCGGCGTCATGCTGTGGGCCAATCTGCCGATCATGCTGATCTTCGCGCCGCAGGCCATGAGCGCCTACCACGACTACATCCGCCGCCTGAAGGCAGGGAAGTTAGAACCCACGCGCCGCTGAGCCTCGCGTCGTGCGACTCTCCGTCACGCGGGTTCCACGCCACCGTCGCACGGCCGTCACTTTCGGCGCAGACGATCGCCCGCATGAACGACCTGATGATGTCGAGCCTGGGCTTCGTCGTGAAGATCGCCCGGGAGTACCAGCACCGGGGCATGCCACTGGAGGATCTGATCAACGAAGGCAACATCGGGCTGATCCAGGCCAGCTACCGCTTCGACGAGGAACGCGGCGTCAAGTTCATCACCTACGCTTCGTGGTGGGTGCGCAAGTCGATCCTGCGCGCGCTGGCCGAGCAGCCAATGGTGCGGGTGCCGGACTATCAGGTGCGCAAGGCGCGCCTGGGGGCGCCTCGAGGCACAGCCGATCCGGTGGTTCCGCGCGTCACCACCGTATCGCTGGATGCGCCCCACGGCGAGGGGTATGCCTGCCTGGTCGACACCCTGATTGACTCCAACGCCCGCAGCGCCGAAGCCGCGCTCCTGCGCCGCGAAGCCGCCGCCAATCTGCGCTGCAGCCTCGCCTGCCTGAACAACACGGAGCGGCTGGTGATCTCCTACCGGTTCGAGCTGGGCGGCGATCGCGCGCTGACCCTGCGTGAGGTCGGCGACCTGCTGCGCCTGAGCCGGGAGAGGATCCGCCAGATCGAGATCTCCGCGCTGGCCAAGCTGCGAGCCGCCTTCCACCACGCCGGCTTTCCGATCGCCAGAAAGGGAACACACCGCCCCCGCGCTTCGTAGAACCCCCGCATGAAGCGCTTCATCCTGCCGGCCCTCTGGTCAATGACGGCGGTGTGCCTGGCCGCGGAGCGCCCCCCGGCGCTGCGCAAGGTGACGCTCGATCTGCCTGGCCCCCCGGCCCGCGTCCTTCCGGCCGACCTCAACGGCGACGGGCGGGCCGATCTGATCGTGGCGCTGGCCTGGACGGAGATTGACGAAGTCGAGTTCGAGCGCCTCGAAGGGTTCGTCCAGATGACCACGATCGTGCCGGCGTTGTTCGACCGGCGCGAGATGCGGGCATTCCTCCAGGCGCCCGACGGCAGCTACGCTCTGGCCGGACCGCCGCTGCCTCTTCCTGTGTCGATCCTGGCGCTGGACACCGGGCCGTCAGGCACGCCCGTCCTGGCACTGACCGACGATGGGATCTCGGCACTGCGTCTGGAGGGCACCTCGTTGGTGTTCGAGCCGCTGATCTCCGATCCCCCGGTGCTGGCCGGCGCCGGGATGCTGCTCTCGAGCCTGCGCCTGCGCTTCGATCTGGACGGCGACCCGCATCCTGATCTCATGCTGCCCGCAGAAGACGGCGTGGCGCTCTACCGCGGCAGCGCGTCAGGACCGTCAACGCACGCCGCGGAGCGGCTGGCGATGCCCGATGACCGCCGGGGGCGGGACAGCACTCCCTGGCGGCGCTACTCCCTTCCCCGTCTCGAGGATCTCGATGGAGACCGCCTCCCGGATCTCTTCGTGATCACAGGGAACGATTCGAATCCATCCGTGCACGTCATGAAGGGACAGGGAGAGGCGCGCTTCGCCCCGCCGCGCGTCCTGCATCCGCTCTGCGACGCGGCGAAGAAGCTCGGCAGATCATCCGAGCTGACACACTTCGGCGACATCACGGGCGACGGGCTGGCCGAGGTGGTCACCAGCACTGAGCAGGGTGACGACGATGACGGTCTCGACGAGGCCCGGCAGCCGCACTTCACCTACCGCTTCCATCACACCCGCCCGGATCTCTCTGTGGAGCCGCAGCCCTATCTCGAGATGGATGTCCTGGGCTACCCGTTCGGCGCGGGAATCCTGTCGATGTTCGACGGCAGCCCCTTCATCGACCTCGACAAGGACGGGCGCAAGGAGATCGTGACGATCACGCTGGATTTCTCGATGTGGCAGGCGGTGCGCATCCTGACCACCAAGCGGTTCGGGATGGGGCTGGACTTCCAGCTCTGGTCGCAGGGGGCGGAGGGAACCTTCACGAAAGTCACGGGACTGGATCTTTCCGAAAAGCTGCTGCTGGATTTCAACGACCTCAAGCTGCCCCGCATGGGCCACTTCTCGGGCGACTTCAATGGCGACGGGATCAGGGACTTCATTCATCTGGGGCGCGGCAGCAAGGTGACGGTGCATCACGGGCAGCCCGGCTCGCGCTTTCCGCACAAGCCGGACCTGACGATCGACATCGGAGACGAGCTTCAGGATGTCGCGCTGGCGCGGGTCGCCGACCTCGACGCCGATGGCCGCTCGGACCTGTCGATCACCCGCATGGTTCCCGCCGAGGAGGCGGGGCTGACCGGACAGGCCAGGCTGGAGCTGTATCTGAGCTCGAAGGCTTCACCATGACGCTGCGCGCCCTGGCCCTCTGCGCCGTCATCGCCGCGGTGCCGCAGGCCGAAAAACAGGAAAGACCGATGGTCAAGTCTGTCCCGGGTCAGGGCGCCCGTCTCATCACCGCAAAGCCCGACGGCGCGATCCTGGATGTCGCGCTGCCCCGCCGGCAGGGGGGAGGGCGTGAGATTCTGCTGCTGGTGCGCCCGGAGACGAAGCAGGTCAAGGCGGCCGGCAAGCCTGCACCGGACTGCACCCAGGAGACCGCGCCCGACTCCGCGCCGCGCCAGCTGATCAGGCTGGATCCGGCGTCTGAGGGAACGCTCACCACGGTGCGCGCCGACCTGCCCGCCGACTCCAGATCGCTCGCGGCTGTTGATCTGGACGGCGACGGCGCCGACGAGCTGCTGATCGGGCGGCCGGGATCCGTGATGGCCCTGATGGGTGAAGGCCTGAGCGCGGTGGCCTCCCACCCCGACCTCTCACTGGATGGGTCGCTCGTCACCATGGCGCCCCTTCCTCAGGGCCCCGCGCGCCTCGTCGTCCCGTCGCTGCGCGGGCTGGCGCTCTTTGCTCCCGGCGCCGACGGCGGGGCGTGGGCCTCCGTCGCCCGGGCGCCGCTTCCAGTCGAAGCCTCACTGACCGGAGGGGAAATAAAGGTGCGCGGTCTGCCTCTGGAGCGCGTCGGCGGGACGCAGTTCGCCGCCGGCCCGCGCCAAGTCGGCAGCCAGCGCCTCCAGAGCCTGGTCCTGCATCCATCCGCGGCCGGAGGCGAAGCCGAGCCTCTGGTCACTGAAAGCTGGTCGCTGCTTCCGGAGCCCGAGGAGATCGTTGAAAGCACCTATATGATCCTGGATGGAAAGCTGGCGCTGCTGGCTATCACCAGGCCCGGGGAAAAGCTGAGCCTGCTCGGCGAGAAGCTCCTGCGCCTGTTCGTGCTGGAAGCAGACCGCAGCCGCACGGGACGGCTGCCTCTGCTGGCCTGCCGGAGCCGGATGAATCTCTGGCAGCTCGCGCACCCTCAGCTGATCGACGTGAACCGCGACGGCGCGACTGATCTGGTCCTTGGCTACTGGAAGGGGCTCAAGGACAGCCGCGTGGTGCTGGACGCCTACATGCGCGGCGCCGATGGCGCCTTCGCGAAGTCAGCGCGCTCCACCGAGTTCGATATCGAGGACGGGGACCGCGGGTTGCTGGAGTACGGCCGCGACGTGACCGGAGACGGGCTGGCCGATCTGATCGTGCGGGGCGGACAGACCATAATGGTCCATGCCGGGCTCCCTTCACGCGACGGCAAGGCGCTGGTGGCGCACACCGCGGCCATCTCGGTCACGGCCGCGGGGATGGACTTCAGCGACGATAATGACTTCGACTTCAGCTTCGGCCCTCTGGGAGGCGGCGAAGGAGACGGCGCCCGCATGCGGTTCCGGCGCCGGACATCCGGGGACCCTCGCTACGCGGACCTGGACGGCGATGGCCGCGATGAGATGATCGTGGTGCGCCCCTCGGAAGATGAAGGCGCCGTGCACGTGATCTGCTTCACCACCGGAACGCCGTAACGGCCGCCTGCAGTCCCAAGTGCCCGTAGAGCGAGCGCCCGATCTTGTAATCCAGGAACGGGATGTGCACCGAGTGGCCCGACCGGCCGCCCCCCGCCGTATCCACGGCCACGCGTGCCATCCCGGCTCTGCGATCAAACGGTGATTCGTGCAGCGTCACCACCTGCACGCGCGACAGCCGCACGATCGTCATCCTGTGCGTCATCCATCCGCTGCGGAACAGCACCGCCTCGGGCGTCAGCGCGTACCCCATTCTCATGATCGACAGTGTGGCCGCCATCCACGACCAGGGGACCGTGAAGGCCAGCGTCGCCAGCCCCCACCAGCCGATGTTCAAGCTGATGATGACCGCGGCCAGGACGGAGAACAGGACGTTGCGTTTCAGCAGCCGCACCCCGCCGCGCGGCGAGACCTGGTGCCAATGGATGCGCTCCAGCTCCACGTCCGGAAGGATCCGGGTGAGCAGGCCGGGCACATCAGCCTTGTCGACGAGCGGCGCCAGCCACTGCCGCGCCACGCCCGCCGACTGCTCGTCGAAGCCCCCGGCCGTTGCCACGCGCATCGACGATCTCTCGAAGAGCCGCTGCAGCAGGGACGACGACAGCGTGAGCGCCTGGATCCGCTGGCGCGGCACGGTGGCCGTCTCGCGCGTCAGCAATCCGGACGAAACCCTCAGATCATCCCCCTGGACGCTCAGATTGAAGCCGTACAGCTTCATCAGCGACCAGAGCACAGAGAGGATCCGCATGAGGAGCAGCAGCCCCAGCACCAGCCCGATGACGATGATGGTTGCCTTGACCGGCGACGATGAGCCCAGGTTCGATGGGATGAGGCGGGTGAACACCCCCCGCATCGTCCAGTCACTGCCCCACGGGTTGACCACCCCGGCTTCCCAGAGCAGCCCCAGCATCGCGCCCAGCACCACCCCGCCCCGGTTGTTCAGCAGGCCATAGAGCACCACGTCGGCAAGCGGCATGCGATAGAGGGGCGCGCCCGTCTCCGACCGCAGCTCGGGAGCATCCGGCGCCGGCTCCCGCTTCATGGCGAAGATCCGCCGGCGCATCTGGTCGACCGCTTCCAGCGAGAGCACGCTCATCACCGCTTCGGGCTGCGAGGCGCCCGCGGTCTCGACGCGCACGTCCGCCACACCGAGATACCGGTGCAGGGGGTTCTGGACCAGGTCCAGGTTCTGGATCCGCGCGCTGCGGACGTGCCGCTCGCTTCGGAATATCAGCCCCGATCGGATGACGAGCTGATCCTGTGTGAAGTGGTAGCGGGTGGTCAGGTAGCGCAGCACGGAAGCCACCGCCGACGGGACGAACAGGAGCATGAACCAGAGCTCGAAGGTCCGGGCGCGCGAGACCACAAGCACGATCAGGCCCGGCAGCAGCATCCGGCGCGCGGCCGACCCCAGTCCGAAGAGCAGCGAGGCGGGGTGGAGCGGCTGCGGAGCGGTGACCGCGGAGGGCTCAGACGACATCGGCGCCGGCCGTGGAGCCCAGGTAGTCCCGGATCGCCAGCGCTCTCTCGTGGGCCAGACCCGAGAGAGTGACCTCGGAATGCTCGGTGCCGGCTGTGTAGAGCTTCAGGGTGGCCACGCTGTACTGGCGCTGGAGCGGCCCCTGCGTGACGTCCGTGTGCTGGATCCGTGAGCGCGCGGCAAGTTTTGCAGTGCGCCACCAGACTCCTTCACGGATCTCGATCCCCTGCTCGGTGACCCGGTATGACGTGTGCTGGTGCTCCAGGTCCACGAGCCGCAACCCTCCGCGCCAGATGACCAGAGCCCCCAGGTAGCCCGCCACGATGAGGGTTCCATGAATCAGGGGAGCGTCGGATCCGAACACCAGGACGATCAGCGTCCAGAACAACACCACGAAGGCGGCGATCCCCGCCAGGATCCCGATGACGATCCGGCCCACCTGCACCGAGCGTGGATCGAGATGGTGCTCCAGGCCGTCGGCGATGGAGGGGGGCTCCGGCGGGCTCCCGGGCCGATTCTCGGCCGGGTTTTCGATGCCGGGCGGGACCGACGCCTCAGACAACCTTGCTCACCTCCGAGCGCCACTTCCACATTTCGTAGATCGGCGGATAGACCAGCAGTTCCATCAGGAAGCTGGTGATCAGCCCCCCGATCATCGGCGCCACCACCCGCTTCATCATGTCCGAGCCCGTGCCCATGCTCCACATGATGGGCATCAAGCCGGCGAAGGCCGCGCCGACGGTCATCATCTTGGGCCGGATCCGCTTCACGGCGCCATGGATGATAGCCTCATGCAGGTCGGCTCGGCTCTTCATGCGCCCCTCCCGCACTGCCTCACCATACGAAAGATCAAGAAACAGCAGCATGAAGACGCCGGTCTCGGCGTCCAGCCCCATCAGCGCGATCATCCCCACCCAGACGGCGATCGAGACGTTGTAGCCCAGCAGCCAGAGCAGCCAGACCGCCCCCACCAGGGAGAACGGCACAGCCAGCATTACGATGCCGGCCTTCACCGCCGATCGCGTGTTCATGTAGAGCAGCATGGCGATCAGAAAGATCGTGAGTGGCACGACGATTCTCAGCCGCTCGCGCACGCGCAGGATGTTCTCGTACTGGCCGCTCCATTGCAGCGTGTACCCCTGCGGAACCGTGACCTGTGCCGCCACGGCGCGCCTGGCTCTTTCGACGTAGCCGCCCAAGTCGCTGTCCGCGATGTCCACGTAGACATAGCCGGCCAGCTGGGCATTTTCGTCGCGGATCATCGAGGGGCCGGCCACCAGCCTGATGTCGGCCACCTGCGCGAGAGGGATCTGCGCGCCGCCCTTCGTGGAGACCACAACGCGGCCCAGGGACTCGAAATCGTCCCGCGCCTCGCGCGCGTAGCGCACGTTGACGGAGTAGCGCTCGCGTCCCTCGATCGTGGTTGTAACCGTCTCGCCACCGATCGCCGACATGATCACATCCTGGGCATCCTTGATGCTCAGGCCGTATCGGGCGAGCTGATCGCGGCGCAGGTCGAAATCCAGGAAATAGCCGCCCGCTGCCCGCTCCGCATAGACGCTGCGGGTTCCGCGCACATCTCGCAGGGTCGCCTCGATCCTTGCCCCAATCGCTTCGATCACCTTGAGGTCGGGACCATACACCTTGATCCCGAGTGGGGTGCGCACTCCCGTGGACAGCATGTCGATGCGCGCCTTGATCGGCATCGTCCAGGCGTTGGTCACTCCGGCGAACTGCAGCCTGGCGTCCAGATCCTCGATGAGAGCCTCGCGTGACATGCGATCTGGCCAGACATGCCGCAGCGGGACCTGCAGCCACTCCGGCCAGCGGGCGTAGAACCGGGGCACCGGCCGCCATTGATCGTGCGGCTTGAGAAGGATGGTCGTCTCCACCATGGAGAGCGGCGCCGGATCGGTGGAGGTCTCGGCCCGTCCGGCCTTTCCATGGACCCGCTGGACCTCCGGGACCTCCATCAGGATCCTGTCCATCCGGTTGAGCAGCGCGGCGCTCTCCCCGACGGAGATCCCCGGCATCGTGATCGGCATGTACATCAAGGTGCCTTCATCCAGCGGCGGATAGAACTCCGACCCCAGGCTCAGGTAGACCGGCACGACCGAGGCCAGCAGCGCCACGGCCACCAGGATGGTGGTCCACGGATGCCGCAGCACCAGCCGGCAGGCCGGCTCGTAGACCGCGAACAGGATGCGGCTGATCGGGTGCTTCTCTTCCGGATAGTAGGTTCCCACCACGACGGCGTTGGCGGAGGCCGACAGCCAGCGCGGCCGGAAGGAGAAACGATCCATGCGGGTGAACAGCATCCGCATCGCCGGATCCAGCGTGATGGCCAGGATGGCGGCGATGGCCATGGTCAGGTTCTTGGTCCAGGCCAGCGGCTTGAAGAGGCGCCCTTCCTGATCCACCAGGGTGAAGATCGGCATGAAGGCCACCGCGATCACCAGCAGCGAGAAGAAGACCGACGGCCCGACCTCCTTGAGCGCCTGCAGCCGGATGGCGTGAAAGTCCCCCTGCCGGCCGCCGGCCTCCCACAGGTGCAGACGGCGGTAGGCGTTCTCCACCTCCACGATGGCCCCGTCCACCAGCACGCCGATCGAGATGGCGATGCCGGCCAGCGACATGATGTTGGAGGTGACGCCCATGAAGTACATCGGGATGAACGCCAGGGCGACCGATACGGGGATGGTGACGATCGGCACGATGGCCGAAGGGACGTGCCACAGGAAGACGAGGATCACGGCGCTCACGATCAGCATCTCGAGGATCAGCTCGTGGCGCAGTGTCGCGATGGAGCGCTCGATGAGATCGGAGCGATCGTAGGTGGTCACCAGCTCGGTGCCTTCGGGAAGCGACGCCTCCAGCGACGCGAGCTTCTCCTTGACGCGGCCGATCACGTTGAGGGCATTCTCGCCCGATCGCATGATGACGATGCCGCCGACGGCATCCCCCAGTCCGTCGAGATCCCCCACGCCGCGCCGGATGTCGGGGCCGACCTCCACGCGCGCCACGTCGCGCACGTAGACCGGCGTGCCGCGTCCGTCGTCTCCCAGCTGGATCGCCTCCAGATCCGCCACGCTCTTCGCGTAGCCGCGGCCGCGCACCATATACTCGGCCCCCGCCAGCTCCACCAGGCGCCCGCCGATGTCGTTGTTTCCTTCGCGGATCGCCTCCACGACTCGCTGGATCGGGATGTTGCGCGCCAGCAGCGCCTCGGGCAGCACGTTGACCTGGTACTGCTTCTGGAAGCCCCCGAATGAAGCCACCTCGGCCACGCCCGGCACCGACTGCAGCCAGTAGCGCAGGTACCAGTCATGGAACGACCGCAGCTCGGCCAGATCGTGGGTTCCCGCGCGATCCACCAGCGCGTACTGGAACACCCACCCCACGCCGGTGGCGTCGGGCCCGATCTCCGTCCGCACCCCTTCGGGCAGGCGCCCCTGGATCTTGTTGAGGTACTCCACCACGCGACTGCGCGCCCAGTAGATGTCGGTGCCGTCATCGAAGATGACGTACACATAGGAGAAGCCGAAGTCGGAGAAGCCGCGGATCGCCTTGACGCGCGGCGCGCCCAGCAGCGCGGTGGTGATCGGGTAGGTGACCTGGTCCTCCATGATGTCGGGGCTGCGATCCCACCGTGAATAGATGATGACCTGCGTGTCGCTCAGATCGGGGATGGCGTCCAGCGGCACGTGCCTCATGGCCCAGATGGCGCAGGCCACCGCCACCGCGGTGAGCACGAGCACCACGAAGCGGTTGCGCGCCGACAGCTCGATGATGCGCTCGATCATCGGGGCCTCAGTGCGCGTGCCCGGACGCGGGCGACTGCGCCGCCGCTTTGAGGCGCGACTCGGAGTCCACGAAGAAGTTGCCGGCCGTGACCACCCGCTCGCCTGCGGTCAGCCCCGCCAGGATCTCGACCGAGTCGGGGAGGCGCAGCCCGAGTGTCACCTCGCGCGGCTCGAAGCTCCCCTCTCCTTGCTGCACGAAGACCAGATCCCGCCGGCCGGAGCTGATCACGGCGCCGGCCGGCACCGAGAGCCGCGGGCCCAGGTCGGCGCGCAGATCCACCTCCGCGAACATCTCGGGGCGCAGCGCCCCCCGCGGGTTGGGATACTCCAGCCGCAGCTTGATGGTGCGGGTGACGGGATCGACGGTGGGATAGATGAGCGAAACGGTCCCCTCGAAGCTCTGGCCGGCCAGATAGGAGATGGTCATGCGCGCCTTCTGGCCCGTCTTCACGAACGGCAGCTCGTACTCGTAGACATCCGCAAGCACCCAGACCCGCGACAGGTCGGCGATGTCCAGCACCGTCGTGCCCGGCTCGATCTTCTCTCCCTGCGTCACCATCCTCGAGAGGATCGTGCCGCCCACGGGGGCCCGCAGCGTGAGCGTCCGCGACGCGGTGCGCGTCTTCTCCAGCTCGGTGATCTGATCCGGCGTGACGTCGTAGAGCAGCAGCCGCCGCCGTGCACTCTCCGCCAGGGATTCGGCGTCGGCGAGGACCGAGGGCCTGGCGCTCTGCCTGAGGCGATCGCGCGCCTGCAGCGCGACCAGGTACTCCTGCTGGGAGGCCAGCAGCTCCGGGCTGTAGATGTCCATGAGCGGCATGCCCGCCACCACCTGCGCGCCGGTGGCGTTGGCATAGAGGATTTCGACGAAACCACCCACCTTCGTGTGCACGTGGTGCAGCGCGGTCTCGGCCGGCACCACGCGGCCCACCGCATGCACAGTGCGCGTGAAAGGGGCCAGGGTGACCTCGGAGGTCTGCAGACCGATCCGCTGCTGGCGCTCGGGGGCGATGTCCACGATCGCCTGCCCCTCCACGCCGCTGTCGGCGTGGGAGGGCTGCTGGCCCACATGGCGCGAGGGCACCATCCGCATGCCGCAGATGGGACAGTCGGCCGGGTGATCCGACGTCATCTGGGGGTGCATGGGGCAGTGATAGAGCGCCTGCGCGGCGCTTTCGGCCGGAGGCGCGGGCGTGCGCAGCCCCCAGCCCGCCCAGAACGCGAAGCCGAGGGCGAGCACGCCAAGCACGATAAAGGCCGCCTTCCTATTCATGAGTGCCTCCCGGGATCACGAGTTCCCGCGCGGTGAGTGGCTCCATCTGCGCAAAGGCGATGATCCGCTCGGCCGTCTGTGTCTCCAGATCGATCTCGTAGCGCAGCTTCGCCAGGAACGAGTCCAGCAGCGTCAGGAAATCCACCTTCCCCGCGCGGTAGGCCGCCGACGCCGCCTCCATCGCCGCGCGCGCCTGCGGCAGGATCGCCTCGCGCGTGAGCTCGGCCAGATCGGAAGCCCGCTGCTGGCGGGACCAGGCTGAGCGGATGGCCCGCACCTGCTCGACCCGCCGGCCGTCGCGCTCACGCAGGGCCGCCTCCAGCTCGAAATCGGCCTGGGTCACCGCCTCGGTCTGCAGCCTGCTCTTGCGGATCGGCAGGCGGAATCCCGCCATCGCCGTGAACATCGGGTCCAGCCCGCCGCGGTTTCCATAGGCCGCCTCCCAGGAGAAGTCGGCCTTCAGATTGCGGCGCGCCAGGTCCGCGCGGGCCAGCGCGGCTTCCTGCATCCGGTTGATTTCCTGCATCCGCGGCGCGTGCTCAGTGGCCCAGGCGACGAGATCTTCGACATCCTGGCCCCCGGTCACCTCGGGCCAGTTCTTGTGCTCAACCAGCACGGGCGGCGTCTCGCGTCCCAGCAGCGCCATGAGCTCCAGCTCCACATCACGCTGCCGCTGCATGAGCGTGAGGCGCTCTCCTTCCAGCCGCGCCAGCTCCGTCTGCGCCTTCAGCACGCTCTCCAGCATCCCCTCGCCGCTCTCGTAGCGCGCCCGCGCCGACTGCTGAAACGACGCGAGCAAGTCGCGGCTGCCGTCCAGGATCTCCGCCGTGTGCTCCAGCCGGACCAGCTCGGTCCAGGCCTGCTTCACCGCCGACCCGAGCTCCCAGCGGAGGATCCCGGCCTGCGTGCGGGCCACCTCCAGGTCGGCCCGCGCGGCGGCCGCCGACAGATCCAGCTTGCCCGGATAGGGGACCTCCTGCATCCACCGGAACTCCAGGACGGAGTCGGGGCTCTCTCCCAGCGTCAGATGCGTGAGCGATTCGTTGATCAGGCCGATCTTCGCGATCGGGTCGGGCCCGGTGCCGGCCTGCGCGGGCCGGTGCGACGCCGCCTCGGCGCGCGCGCCGGCCGCAGCCAGCACCGGGCTGTTGCGCAGCGCTTCATCGAGAAGCGCCGGCAGATCGGTTGCGCCGGCGCGCGTTGCCCCCAGCAACAGCAGAAACCATCCTGTCAGTGCGCGTGACATAATCTCTTCTCCAGCAGGTGCGTGAGCTGAGCCGCGTGGCGCGGCGGACGGATCTCGAGACGGAGTGCAAGTCCGGAGAAGAGGCGGTCTAGACGCGCAGAGGCGTCAGGGCGGAGCCGGGCGGGTGGTTGTCGAGCGCGGAGGTCGGGATCGCGGGCCGGTCATCCGGAGCGGCGGGAGCTTCCATGGAAGCCGGCACCGCAGCCACCGCCGCGAAGGCCGCCCGGGCCGGGACAGGCTGTACTTGCTCTGAGGGAGCAGCGCACCAGCCATCGCAGCCGGCGGCGGAAGCCGCCGCGGCGCCCCCCGGCTCGGCGCAGCAGCAGCCTGCCATGTCTGTGCCGCTGTCGCACGGCATCGAGGCTCCGACTGCCGGGACGGTCCCGGACGCCGCGCAGGTGAGGGCCGGCGACAGCACCACCGACAGCACGGCGGCCAGCGCGAGCCCTGCAATGATGGAGCGGATCCGGTTCATGGTGCCCTCTGTGTGCACCGAATCATACTGCGCGCGGGGCCATTATGCACCCCCCGAATCCGGCGTTCCGGGCGGGATGCTGGACGGCGATCAGACCATCCGGTACGATGGCCGCTGCACGCCGTCCCGCGGGGATCCCACCGCATGAGCCTCTCCACAGCCCCCACGTCCCCATGGCACGCGCACGGCTGGAACAACCGCCTGTCGTGGGAGCTCCTGCTGCGCATCACGCCGCACCTTCCCGGCTTCGCCGTGGCGGCGCTGCGGGTCTTCTTCGCGGCGCTGAGCCTGGTCTGCATGCCTCGCGAGCGGGCCGCGGTGCAGAGAAACCTGATGCACGTTCTGGGGCTGACGCGCCCCGCCGGCCTGCGCTCCGCGTACAGGACTTTCTTCAACTACAGCGGCGTGATGGTGGGCTACACGCTGATGCGCGATCCCGATCGCACGGGGCTGCGGGAGCGCTTCCTGGGCGTGGCGGAGGCCCGCGCGGCGCTCGGCAGGCAGCTCGAGGGCGGCCGCGGCGTCATCATCGGCACGATGCACCTGGGCCACTGGGACATGGGACTCAAGATGCTCGCGCAGGGAGAGGTGCCGGTTCACGTCGTGATGAGGCGCATGGAGCCGGCGGACGTCGCCCACTACGCGGAGCAGGCGCGCTCGGCGCCCGGGATGATCATCCACGAAGCGGGCAGCTCGTCGCTGCTGGCCGTGGAGCTGATGGCGGCGCTGCGCCGGGGTGAAATCGTCACGATGCAGATGGATCGGGCCGTGGGTGATCACGGGATCGCCACTCCTTTCTTCGGCGCCCAGGCACGGCTTCCCTCCGGTCCGGTGCGGCTGGCGATGGCCACGGGCGCTCCCCTGCTGCCGGTCTTCGTCCTGCAGGAGGGCGGCCGCTATCGCGTGATGGCCCTGCCCGCGCTCCGGTTCGACGCGCCCCAGGGGGGGCCCGCGCTCGCAGAGGGAATGCGCCGGATGGCCGCCGCAATGGAGACGGTGGTTGCGGCGAATCCACATCAGTGGTTCAACTTCTTCGATGTCTGGGAGCGCCATGCCTGAGAGCGTCGATGTCATCGTGATCGGAGGAGGGCCCGCCGGCTCCACCGCCGCGGCGCTGCTGGCGCGGGCCGGCCGCCGCGTCGCGGTCTACGAGAAGGAGCGCTTCCCGCGGTTCCACATCGGCGAGTCGCTGCTCCCCTTCAACGTGGACCTGTTCGAGCGGCTCGGCGTCTCGTCCCGGATGGAAGGCCAGTACATCGAGAAGTGGGGGGCGCGGCTGATCTCCTCGGACGGCTCGGTGGCCCGCTACATCGAGTTTGCCAACGGGATGGACGGCGATCATCCGATGGCCTACCAGGTCCTCCGCTCCCGGTTCGACGAGATGCTGCTGCGCAACGCGCAGAGCGCGGGCGCCGAGGTGCACGAAGGGTGCTCCGTGACGGAGGCGACGGCATCGGCGCGCGACGGGTGCGAAGTCACGGTGCGCGATGCCTCGGGGAGCACCACCACGCGGCGCGGGCGCTTCCTGCTCGATGCCAGCGGGCGCGATGCCTTCCTGGCCAGCAGGCGCCGTCTGCGGCGGATGAACGACGGGCTGCGCAAGGCGGCGGTCTTTGCCCATTACGAGGGCGTGCCGCGCGCCGAGGGGCGCTGCGCCGGAGACATCATCCTGATCGTGCTGCGCGACGGTTGGTTCTGGATGATCCCGCTGGCCGGCGGCAGGACCAGCGTGGGACTGGTGATGGATGGAGAGACCTGGCGCGTCAACAGAGTGAACGACAGGATGACCCCCGAGGCATTCCTCGACGAGGCGATCCGGAGCTGTCCCGCGGCGGCCGCCCGCATGCGCGCCGCCACGCGCGTCTCGGAAGTCTGGGCCGCCAGCGACTGGAGCTACAAGTGCAAGGAGATCGCCGGCGATGGCTACCTGCTTCTGGGAGACGCCGCGGCTTTCATCGATCCGATCTTTTCCACCGGCGTCTACCTGGCGATGTCCTCGGGCGCGATGGCGGCCGACACGCTCAACGCGCTGTTCTCGAGAGGCGCTCCGCTGCACAGGGCATCGTTCGCCGGGTACGAGCGGAAGGTGCGGCGCCACGTGGGCAGCTACCTGGGGATCGTCAGCCGTTTCTACCGGCCTTCCTTCATGGACATCTTCATGCGGCCCGGAAGGCGCATGAAGATAGCCAACGCCGTGATCTCCCTCCTGGCCGGCATGGCCGATCCCCCCTGGCACGTGCGCTGGAGGATCCATTTCTTCTACGCGGTGGTGGCGCTCCAGCGGCGCTTCGGCTCCTTTGCGCCCCCGGTCCCATTGCTGGGAGTCCTGGAGCGCGCGCGCGCGCCGTCCCGATCATGACCCGCCGCATCGCCGTGACCGGCGTGGGCATCGTCTGCGCGCTGGGCCGGGATCAGCGGGAGTTCTGGTCCAATACCATCGAGGGGCGGGGCGGGATCGGCAGGCTGGATCTGTTCGAGGCCCCGGGCTGCCGGAGCGACCGTGCGGCGCAGGCGCGGCCGGATTCTGCCTCCGAGCGCCGCCGCGCCTCGCGCACCGATCGCTTCTGCATGATGGCGGCGCGCGAAGCAACGGCCCAGGCAGGACTGTCCGAGGCGGAGCTTGCATCGTTCGGTGTCTCGCTGGGCTCATCGACGGCCGGGATGCTCGAAGCGGAGGCCTGGAGCCGCCGGTGCTTCTCGAGCGGATTCGCCCGCGCGCGCCCGAGCCAGGTGCTGCACCTCCCTTCCTCCACTCCCGCCGACGCGGTCGCCCGCGCGCTGGGCGCCTCCGGACCGCGGCTTTCCAACATGACCGCCTGCTCCTCGTCGGCGGCTTCGGTCGGTCTGGCCGCCGATCTGATCCGCGACGGCGACGCCCGCGGCATGATCGCCGGCGGCGGTGACGCACTCTGCCTGATGACCTACGCGGGCTTCAACGCGCTGCGCCTCCTGGACGCGGGCCCCTGCCGACCGTTCGATGCAGGCCGCCAGGGACTCTCGCTGGGCGAAGGAGCCGGAGCGCTGGTGCTGGAGGACTGGGCCGGCGCCGTGGAGCGCGGCGCGCGGCCTCTCGCGGAGTTCCTCGAATACGGAGCCTCGTGCGACGCGCACCACATGACGGCGCCGCATCCGGAAGGGAGGGGCGCCGCCGGTGCGATGGCCACGGCGCTGGCACGCGCGGGGCTGCAGGCCGACCAGGTCGATCACATCAATGCCCACGGCACCGGCACGCAGCTCAACGATATCTCGGAGGCAAAGGCGATCCGGGAGGTCTTCGGAGCGCGCGCCGCGCGGATTCCCGTCACCTCCTCCAAGTCACAGCTGGGCCACCTGCTGGGCGGCTCGGGGGGCGTCGAGGCGGTTGCGCTGGTCCTGAGCCTGATGCACCAGATGATCCCGCCCACGCTGCGCTGCCAGATTCCCGACCCGGACGTCGGACTGGACGTCGTGTCGGGATCGGCGCGCGCGGCATCCCTGCGTATCGGGATCTCCAACAGCTTCGGGTTCGGCGGGACCAACTACTCGCTGCTGTTCGCCGCCGTCTCATGAGACGGGTGGCGATCACCGGTCTTGCCTGCGCCGGGCCGTTCGGCTGGACCACGGCCTCGCTGCGCGAGGCCTGCCGCCGCCAGGAGCCCGGCGGCAGCATGGAGCGTATCGAAGCCCGGCGGGGACGCCCTCACGTGATGCGCGTGGCGCGCTGCGCCCCCTTCCAGCGCGAGTCGGTGCTGACATCGCGCACGCTGCGCCGCATGGGCGAGCTGTCGCAGATCTGGACCATCTGCTGCCTGCAGGCGGCGCGCGACGGCGGGTTCGAGGATCTCGCCTGTCCGCCCGAGCGGCGCGGGACCTTCCTCGGCACGGGCTTCGGCTGCACCGACACCACCTGGGAGTATCTCAGGGGACTGCACGCCGACGGCGCCGGCATGGCGAATCCGTTTCTTTTTTCGGAGTCGGTAGCCAACGCGCCGGCGGGCCACAGCGCCATCGAGCTGGACACGCGCGGCACTGCGATCAGCCTCACCTGCGCCGATGCCTCGGCGGCCACGGCGGTGGCGCACGCGGCACGCGCCATCGCTCACGACAGGCTGGACGCCGCCTGGTGCGGCGGCGTCGAGATCCTCTCCGAGCCGCTGCTGCACGTGCTGGCAACCCTTGCCGTCCCGTTCGCGAGCGAAGGGGCCGTCTGTTTCCTGCTGGAGCCGCTGGCCTCGGCGCGCGCCCGGGGAGCCCGCGTCCACGCCGAGCTGGCCGGATGGGGCGAAGCCTCCGATCCGGCGGCGCCGGCCGTCGACTGGAGCATCAATCCCGCACCCATGGAGCAGGCCCTGCGCGCGGCGCTGCAGCGTGCCCCTCGGGAGGCAGGACAGCTGCCGCTGTCCGTCTACCTGCACGCCGCGTGGGAAGGCCCGGCGCGGGATGCCGAGCAGGAGGCCGCGCGGCGAGTGTGCCCCGAGGCTCGCACGCTGGAAGTCAGCCGGAGGCTGGGGCCGCTGGGTGCCGCAGGTGGCTTCAGCCTGGCCGCCGCCACGCTGCAGGCATCGGAGGCGGCGCGCGGGCATGGGAGCCTGACGGTTTCTTCGGGCTGGGGCGGCACGATCGTGTCGCTGCTGTTTACGTAGAGCTGGTCTCGGCGGCGAGCCGCCGGCGCAGGGCTGCGGTGTCCACCTTGCCGCGCGAGGTGCTCGGGATCTCGTCGAGGAAGATGATCCGGCGCGGCACCTTCCAGGGAGCCAGGCTCGCGTGCAGGTGCGCCAGGAGATCGGCGCGCTGGAGCGCGCCGTCCGCCACCACGCAGGCTCCCAGCGACTCGCCTCGTGTCTCGTCGGTCATGCCGATGACCGCGGCTGCACGCACACCATCCAGACTGTTCAGGCAGCGCTCCACTTCCGCGGGACTGACCTTCCTGCCCGCGATGTTCACGCTCGACGAGAGGCGCCCCGTCAGCGTGAGACGGCCCCGGTCATCCAGGCTGCCCGTGTCGCTCGTCATGAATGCTCCGTCAACGAAGCCGGCCTCTTCCGCCGCCGTATAGCCCGAGGCGACCGCTGCGCCGCGCACCACCACGCGGCGCTCCTCCCCCTCCAGCGAGACCTCCACGCCCGGAAGGGGAGCGCCCACGCACCCTTCCTCCGCCAGCGCCGCCAGCCCGTCTGCCGAGCCATCCCATGTGATCCCGCCCGTCTCCGAAGTGCCGTAAAAAGCGCGCACCGGGATCCCCGTGCGTTCCAGGAAGGATGCAGCCGTCCTGGGAGAAAGCGGCGCTCCCGCACAGATGCACAAGCGCAGACCGCGCGGCGCGAGCGGGGACATGCCGAGGACGTCGAACAGCAACGGAACGCCGGGAAAGATCGCCGGGCGATCGATGCTCAGCGCGGCTGCCAGCGGCTCGGGCGCCAGGGACGGAACCAGCAGGATCGGCGATCCCTGCATCACCAGCGGCATGACCAGATTCCCGAATCCGTACGAGTACGACAGCGGGATGGCCGCGATGTTGGTGTCTTCGGAAGTGATCCCCATCGCCTCGATGAGATGCCCTGCATCGGCCAGGAGCTGGCCGGCCGTCACCGCGATCCCCCGTGGCGATCCGGTGGAACCGGAGGTCAGCTTGATCACGGCCGCGCCGCGCGCCATCGAAGAAGCTGGCAGGGAGGGCTCCAGCCGCGCCACTCCCTCCTGTGAGACGTGATGGGTCGCTCCCAGATCGCGGCGGATCCGCTCCAGCTCCGGTGCGGCCGTGAGGGGATCGGCCGGAATCGCCGCGGCGTCGCGGGCCCACGTCGCCAGCAAGGCCGCCATGAAGGCGGTCTCTTCCAGCCCGGCCAGCAGGACGATCGCGCCGGGCCCCACGCCCACGTCATGCAGCCTGCCGGACCAGCGCTCCGCCTCGCCCAGGAGCTGGCGCGAAGTAACTGATTCGGCGTGCGAGATCAGGATGCGATCGGGGCGCGCGGAGGCGTGGCGCGTGAAGAGGCTGTACAGATCGCGAGGCGCCGGCATGGCGCCTCATGATACCGCCGGGGCAGGGCTCTGGAGCTAACGGACTTCCAGGCTGAACTGGATGGCGTCGGCGCGGGGCACGCCGGAGTTCACGTCGCGGATGACTGTCTTGATCTCCGCGAACTCCCCGGGCTTGAGCTTGCCGCCGTGGTCCTCGCTCCCGACCCCGAGGAGCAGCCCCCTCTTGTCATAGAGGGCCACCGCGAGGCCCACCTCTCTGGGAAGCGAGCCGTCGTTGCGTATGGTCAGGAAGAGAACGGGGCCTGCCCCGGCCGTGAAGGGGTTGCCGTGGCCCCGGATCTCGCGATTGAATCGGTAGCTGGTCAGCCGGACACCAGCTGCCTCCACGTCGAGACCGGTCGGCTTCTCCTTGACGAACTCCAGACGGACCGAAGAGGCCACCTCGGCCCGGGCGTCGGACGCGAGCCCTGCCGCCATCATCGTGAGTGCTGCAAGAGCAAGAATACCGGTGCGCACCGGTTCACCTCCCTCTGATCAGGGACCTTCCACGCGCGCAAGAGCGCGCGCCTGCTGGAGGAACTTTGTGTCATCCGGGGCCCGAGGCAAGCCCCCGGGTCCGGTCATTCGGGGTTGTCTGCTAGAATGGCGCGCCGTGGGGCCCTCTTTCATGCTCAAGCGCGCCGATCTCCACCTCCACACGCGTTTCTCCCACTGGAAGCATCTCAAGCTGATCAAGCCGCGCGACAGCTACAGCGATCCGCTGGCGGCGTTCGAGCGCGCCCGTGCCGTCGGCATGGACTTCGTGGCCATCACCGACCACGACACCATCGAAGGGGCGCTCGACCTGCTCTCACGCCGCCCGGAGCTGGAGCCCTCGGTCATCATCGGCGAGGAGGTGGAGACCTGGTTTCCCGGCACCGGCCAGTGGGTGCACGTCAATGTCTTCGGCGTCGATGAGCCAATCCATGACGACCTGACCCGGGTGAGGCGGAGCATCTTCGAGCTGTCCTCCTATCTGCGATCGACCGGGCTGTTTCACGTCCTGAACCACCCGTTCCAGAGCTACCGCCTGCAGAGCCCGCCGATGCGCTACATCGAGGATCTCCTCGAGCTGTTCGATCACTTCGAGGTGGACAACTGCACCCTGCCGCAGCGGCACAACAAGGCCGTGGCGGAGATGCTGGACTACGCCACCGCACTCTACGTCAGGAAGATTGGCGTGGGGGGAAGCGACGCGCACACGCTGGGCCCCATCGGCCTCTGCCACACGGAGGCCCCCGTGGAGGCCGACGGCGGCAAGCAGGCCTGGCTGGAGGCGGTGGCACGCGGGGAGGGCCGCGCGGTGGGCAGGACGATCGGCCCGCTGGGTCTGGCGGCCAATGTCTACCGGATCATCGCACAGTACTACCTCTCACTGCGCGATCCTGAGACGCGCCGGCACATGCGGGCGGAGAACTACCTCGCGGCCGCCGCGCTGGCGCCGGCCTGCGCAGCGGGATTGCCTGCCTTTCTGAGCCTGGGGAGCAACCTCAAGCTGGAGGCCGTCAGCCTGCTGGTGCGCCAGTCGCTCCGGAAAAGCCGGCGGCGCGAGTCTCTGGACTTCCTGCAAGATCCTGAAGCCTGACCGGCTTCAGGCCGCGGGCGCGCAGATCGGCGATCAATCCCGGCAGGGCGCGCGCCGCGCCTCCGCCCGCCCCTTCGTGCAGCAGCAGGATCGAACCGCCGCCGGCCCGCCCTGCCAGCCGCCGCCGTATGGTGCCCGCTTCCCTGGTGAGCGTATCGAAGGCGCGCGCGCTCCAGGTGACCAGGGTGAGTCCCTCGTCACGCAGCACATCGGACAGAAACAGGTTCTTGTGACCCATCGGCGGCCGGAAGTATCGCGGGCGCCGTCCCGTCAGATCCTCGAGCGTCGCCACCGACGCGCGCACCTCGTGGCGCACGCGTGCCGGCGGGGCCAGGCTGAACCACCAGGGGTGCGTGTCGGAATGCGACGCGACCTCATGTCCCGCCCGCGCCGCCCGGCGCACCAGATCGGGATGGGCGCGGGCCTTCACTCCCACGAAGAAGAAGGTGGCGCGCGCCCCGCAGCGCTCCAGCTCGTCGAGCAGCCGCGGCGTATCCACCGGGTGGGGGCCATCGTCGAACGTCAGCGCGACGGCGCTCTGATGCATACTGACCCAGAGGTTCTGGCCGAACAGCCGGCTTCGAGGCCGCAGCAGCGCCGACAGAACGACCATCTGCGCGGCCCCCCAGAGCGCCAGAAACGCGAGGCGGACCCGGCCGCCCGCCATCACGACGCCCGCCAGCGGGATCTGCAGCGCCAGGACGATCAGGAGATTTCGCGCCATGGGTGACGGAGTCTACAGCAGGCTCGGCGCGTGGGTGCAGCGGCGCCGCGGCACGATCATCGCGGGATACGCCGTCGCGACGCTCCTTTTCGGATGGCTCTCCACGCGGATCACGCTGGCGCCCGATATCACCGACCTGCTGCCCGAGGATGCCCCCGCGGCCGCCGACATGCGGCTGTATCTCGCCCGCTTCGGCACGCTGGATCGCCTCTTCATCTCGCTGCGCGACGATGGCCAGGGGCCGGATGACAGGCTGGAGGAGGCGGCGGAGAATCTGGCCGCGAGCCTAAGCGCCCAGGGGGCGATCACCGATGTCCGCTGGGGCTTCGCCTCCGAGGATCTCGTGACGATGGGGCGCCGCGCGATGCAGCACCTGCCGGTCCTGGTGCCGTCACCGAGCGCGGGCGCGCTGCGCGGGCGGGTTTCGCCTGCCGGCACGCGGGCCGCACTGGAGCGCCTCGGCCGCGGCGCCACGCTGGCAGCCGGATTCGGCATCCCCCTCAAGGAGATGGCCGCCGAGGATCCCCTCGGCTTGCTGGAGTTCGTGGCGCTGCCGGCCTCAGGCGGACCCGCGCCGGTCCAGCCGGACCCGGCTTCCGGGCTTTTCATGTCGGCCGATGGCCGCTCTCTCCTGATGGTGGCCACCCCGGCCCGCCCCCCCACCGACGTGGAGTTCTCCGAACGGCTGCTGTCGGGGCTCGACCTTGCGATCGATGGGCTCCTGGCCGACTACCCAGGTCTCCACGCCGACCACGCGGGCGGACATCTGTTCGCCGTGCAGGATGCCGGCCGGATCCGGCGCGACATGATCACCACGACCTGCATCTCGATGTCCGCCATCGTGCTGCTGTACGCGGCGGCGATGCGCCGGATCGGCGTGCTGCTGATCCTGTGCGTGCCGCTGTCGGTGAGCATGATCTGGACTCTGGGGATCGCCGCGATCTATCCGGGGCGGCTCAACATGGTGAGCATCGGCTTCGCCGCGGTCCTGCTGGGCATGGGAGACGACGCCCTGACTCATCTGTACACCCGCTTCCGCGAGGAGCTGGCGGGCGGGGCGAACCGTGCGGCCGCCGCTGCCGCCGCCCTGGCCGGAAGCGCCAGGCCGATGGTGGTGGCGACGCTCACCACGGGCGCCGCCTTCGGCACGCTGGCATTCGTCCGCTTCCGCGGCCTGGCCGAGCTGGGGATCATCGCGGCGATCGGGCTGATCAACCTGCTCGTCTGCGCGCTCCTGCTCTTTCCCGCCATGCTGGGCGCCGGCTCCGGCCGGGCATCTCCGGTCCCGCCGGTTTCCCTGCCGGTGCGGCCGTTCGTGACACTTCACCGGTGGATGATGCGCCGCAGGCGCCTCGCGCTGGCCTGCGGACTCCTGCTGGGGCTGGGCGCGGCGCTCGCGAGCACGCGGCTGACCTTCTCATCCGATCTGGCCGCCCTGCGCGGCACGGATGAGGCGGCCCTCAGGCTCGCCAGGGTGCTGGCTCCGTTCGGCGCGCTTGCCGAGCCGATGCACATCATCACGGAGACCGGAAGCGTCGAGGAGGCGCTGCGGGCCGCAGAGGCAGCCGCCCCGTTGTGCGAGCGGCTCCGGGAAGAGGGGTTCATCACCGGGTACTCCTATCCCGGCTCGTGGCTCCCCTCCGAGGCGGCGCAGCGCGAGCGGGCCGCGGCTCTCGCCGGCATCGACTGGAACCTGGTGGAAAAGACTCTGGTCGAGACAGCCTCGAGTCTTGGAATGCGTGAGGGATACTTCGCGCCGTTTCTGGCCCACGCGCGCCGGTACGCCGACTTCGAAAGCATCCGGATCCGCCCGGGGGCATCGGATCCGGCGATTCCGGGGCTTGATGGAACAACCGCTGCGATCACGCTGATCCCCGCGCCGGGCCGATCGATACCGGAGGTGGCCTCGCGCGCGCGGCGTATCGCCGCCGGGCTGGGATTACCGCCGTTGCGGATCGCCTCGCCGGCTCTGGTGACAGAAGAGCTCAGCCACGTGATCGAGGCCGACTTCCGCTCCGCCGCGCTCCTGGCCCTCGTGGCGGTGGCGGCGATCGCCTGGGCCGCGTTCCGTTCCGCGAGCCGGCTGCTGCTGGGCATGCTTCCCGTGGCCATGGGATGCCTGCTGATGCTGGGGGTCATGGCGGCGCTGGGGATCCCGATCAATCTGATGAGCCTGATCGCCGTCCCCATCGTGGTGGGGCTCGGGATCGACTTCGGGGTCTATCTGATCAGCCGTCATGTCGAGACGGGCGGCAACGATGCCGCGCGCGCGCTGGAGCAGACCGGCGGAGCGATGCTGCTCACCGGCGCCACGACGATCACCGGATTCGGATCGCTGCTGGCGGCGCAGTTCGCCGGTCTGCGCAGCATCGGCCTGGCGGCCGTGATCGGCATCGCCGGGGCGCTGCTTTCGGCCCTGACGTTGCTGCCCCTGCTGCTGCCGGGACGCAGGGACGCGCCATGAACCCGTGGCGTGGGCTGAAGGGGCTGCCCGCCGACGCCTGGATCATCTCGGCAGCGACACTGGTGAACCGCTCCGGCACGATGGTGCTCATCTTTCTCGTGCTGTACCTGACCGGATCGCTGGGGTTCGCTCCGGAGGTCGCGGCCCTGGGAGTCACCATCTACGGCATCGGTGCGATCATCGCCGGACCGATCACCGGAGCCCTGTGCGATCGCTTCGGCCCGCGCGCCGTGATGCAGTGGTCCCTGATCAGCTCGGGGATCGCGCTGTCCCTCGTGCCGCTGGCTCGTGGTGTCACCGCCGTCTTTGCCGCGCTCTTCGTCTGGTCGCTCCTGGCCGAAGCCTTCCGGCCCGCCTGCATGGCGGCGATCACCGAAGTGGCGGGACCCGGTCAGAGCCGCGCCGGGATCGCGCTGGTGCGGCTGGCGATCAATGTCGGGATGAGCATCGGCCCCGCCGTGGGGGGGCTGCTGGCGACCGTCTCCTTCACCGCGCTCTTCCTGGCGGATGCCGCAACCTCGGTGGCCGCGGGGATCCTGCTGCTGCTCTGGAAACCCCACGCGGTCGCCACAGTTGGAGAGGACGCTTCATCCACGCCCTACGTATCAAGATGGCAAGCACTCGCGGATCGCCGGCTGATCTGGTTTCTGGCCGCCTTCACCCCGGTGCTGATGGTCTTCTTCCAGCACGAGGCGGCCACCGCCCTCTATCTGGTCCGGGATCTGGGCTACAGCGAATCGTTCTACGGTCTGCTGTTCACCATCAATACCGGGATCATCATCCTGCTGGAAGTGCCGCTCAACCTGTCGATGTCCCACTGGCAGCACCGGGCGGCGCTGGCACTGGGGGCCGCCCTGGTGGCTCTCGGGTTCGGCGCCCTGGCAGGCGCGGCCTCGCTTCCGGCGATCATCGGCACCGTGGTGATCTGGACCTTCGGGGAGATGATCCTGCTGCCGGGAAGCGGCGCCTACGTCGCCGACATTGCGCCCGCGGGGCGGCGCGGGCAGTACATGGGCTTCTACACGATGACGTTTGGCGTTGCCTTTGCGGTGGGGCCCTGGCTGGGCACACTGGTGCTCGAGCGGGCTGGCGCGCGCGCTCTCTGGCTGGGCTGCCTCGCCGCCGGCGCCGTATCGACCCTGATGCTGATGCGGCTGCCCCGGGGCGGGATCAGCCAGTCGGCGTGATCGTCAGGAGTCGCGCGCCGCCCGCCAGGTGCCATCGGGGCCCTTGGCCACCCGCATGACGGAGGCAAACCGTCCCTGGCGATCCGGCTCGCCGCGCTCGTTGTCGGAGATGAAGGGATCGTCCTGGAACTGGAACTCGTCCGGGAATTGTTCGCGGCACCCCTCGCGGCTCAGCCGGGCGTGCACATGGCCGGGGACCCTCTGGCCCGGGTAGCTGCCCGGCCTGATCGTGCGGATCTCGTAGCGCCCGTCGGCTCCGGTGATGAGCGTCGCCTCGAGACGCGCCTGCCTTCCTGGCGGGCATGCGCCTTCGCAGTAGATCCCTTTGGCGTCGGCCTGCCAGAGCTGGATGGTGACCCCGGCAGCCGGGGTGGTGCCGTCGGCCAGGACGATCGTCCCGGTGATCACCAGCGGGTCTCCAGGCTCGCCTTGAGGTGCAAGAGATGCCGAAGCCGGGGCGGAGCCGGCTGCCAGCGCGCAGGCCAGGGTGATGGCTGCAGTCAACATGGACCTCCTTCTCGAGAATGGCGCGCCGGATTCATCGTGCTTTAAGGGTATCTACGTACTCCAGGAAGCGGCGTTGCAGCGCCGCCTCGTCCAATCCGACCGTGGCGTGGAGAACCTCCGGGCTGCCGTTTCCCGCCGCTTCCTGCTCCAAGTACTTCGCGAAGGCGGCAGGCTCCGTGTGCAGGAGCATGTGCACCAGGATCCAGGCTCCAGCGTAATGAAGGTCGCGGCCTGCGCCATAGAACTCGGTGGGACCGGCGTCCAGGATCGCCGCCAGGTCGGGAACCTCCTCGCGCTTGACCGCCGTCTTGAGCGACCTGAGCCGCAAGCCTCCCAATCCTTCCGATCGCTGGGGGATGCCGCGCAGCAATGCCACGTTCTTGGGACCGATCTTTCCTGCGACGAACGATCCCTCCTTGTCGCGCAATGTGTAGCCGAGATAATCGGCCAGCCCCTCGGTCAGCCATTGAGATGGCTCGTGATCATCACCGATGATGCGGCGCCTGACCAGGTGATGGGTTGCTTCGTGGACCAGGATGTCGGCGAGGTCGCCCGCAGGGACGGTGTCGGTGTGGATGACGATGGCATCCACCCAGCTGCGATAGTGGCCCGGCGGCGGGCTGGCTCCCGCCGTTCCTCCCTCGAAGAGCTGCTTGTACTTGAAGTTGGAATAGAAGAGGTAGAGCCTGCCCGGCCTGTCGAGGGATCGCAGCGTCATCCGGCTGGCGAAAAGACTGTCGAAGAAGGTGTAGACGCTCTCCAGCAGCGCGCCGGCCTGTTTCGTGTCGAAGCGCGGGTCGTCTGTCTTGACCTTGTAATGAGCCGTCGTGGTCGACGCGTAGTTGCGGTCGTCGATCAGAGTGTCGGCCTGTTTGAAGAATGCCTCGCCCGCCGCGCGCAGCGCCTCGGCGGCCGGATCGCCCTGCGCGGCCGCGGGCGCCGCCAGGGCGCAGGCCGCAGTGGCTACGACCGCCGCGGCGGCGATGCGAGTCCTCGTCATGTCGCCTTTCCTCCGAGTGAGGCCAGCTGCCTGTCGTGCACTCCGCCCAGAGTGAGCTGCGCGGTCAGCGAGCCGATCAGTGCCATGAACATATCCTGTTGAGTGTCCCAGACATCTCCCTGCGTGGCCAGGTAGGCATCCGCTTCCTCTCCCAGTGATATGGCGGCGCTCCACTCCACAAGCTCGAACGCCGCCGAGATCGCCAGGCAGACCGCGGTCACCAGCGTGAGCAGCCAGCCCCCACGGCGCAGCGGCGTGCGCCGCAGCAGCACCTCCCGGGTGATGATCGCGGGGATGAACCCCTGCGCCAGGTGGCCCACCCGATCATAGTGGTTGCGCGCCAGATCGAAGGCCTCCTGCGCCCACAGGCCCAGCGGCACCTTCGCGTAGGTGTAGTGGCCTCCGAGAATCAGGATGAGCGCATGGATGAAGATCAGCCGGTAGCAGAGCGGCGTGAGCGGGAAGGCGCGCGCCGTGATGATCAGGATCGGCGCGGCGATCAGCACCGGCAGGATCTCCATGATCCATGTGAGGCGATCCTCGGGGCCGATGCCCGAGATCACGAGCGCCACGCCGGTCAGCGCCAGCAGCACGGCCGGCTCGCGCCAGCTCGTGACCCTCGCGGTCACCGGGAGTCGCGTGGCCGGCGGGCCACGGCCATCCAGTGAGGGCTCATCGCGAGCGCGGACTCCAGCTCCCGCGCCGCTCTCATGACTTGATCGCGCCCGGATGGACTCTCCCAGCGCCGCTCGAGATCGGCCAGCAGCCAGCCGGGCCCCTCGATCCCGAGCAGTGCTTCCAGGACGAGCCCCGCGTCCTGAACCTCCGAGGCGATCTCTTCCGGCGCGTGAAAGTAGGCGGTGGTGAACCAGTCGGGGCGATCGGTGGGATTGCGGTGCTGTCCGTCGATGAGGTCCTGCGCCACGATGCGGGCGAAGCCCGGGTCGTCGAGCATGTCGCGGGTCAGGCCATCCAGCAGCGACGCCCAGCGTGAGATCACCGCCGCGAGCACGACGCCGCCCGGCGCCGCCACCCTGGATGCCTCCCGCAGCGCGGCGACCCTGTCAGGGCGCGCCGTCAGATGATAGAGCGGCCCCAGCATCAGGACCGCTGCCGCCGAGCCGGCGGGATGATCCACGTGTCTCGCGTCCCCTTCGCTGGCGCTGGCGAGGGGATGCTCCGGCTGGCGCGCCGAGGCCTCCCTGGCCTGCTGCACGTGCAGTGGGACCGGATCGATGAGGTGCACCTGATATCCAAGCGCCGCGAGCCAGCAGGCGTGGGCGCCGGGCCCGCCTCCGAGATCGATCACGACCACGGGCGGAGCAGCCAGGTACCGCTGCAGCAGCTCCCGTGTCCGGGCCGCCTCGAGCCGGCCGGAGCCCTGCGACAGCCTGCCCTGCTCGAACCCCAGCCCGTAGTGGGCGTTGATCTCGGGCGGGAGCTCCCTGGGGCGCATCGGGGGCATGATACCAAGTCACCGCCGGCGGGCCTGGCTGAAGCGCAGGCCCGACCAGGTGGCGTCGATCGACGCGATCTTGAAGTCGACCAGCCCCGAGGCAAGACCGGTCTCGCGGACTATCGTCTCGGACAGGTCGCAGACGACGCCCGAGGCCTTCTTGGGCCAGACGATCCAGAGCCCTCCTCTGGCCGCGGCCGAAAACTTCGCCCGGATGCCGCGCCGCAGCTCGGCCGTCGATCTCACGAACCACAGGGTGATGTCGGCAGCGCCGCGGCCCGATCGGCCCACCACCGCCCCCTCCGGCAGCTCTCCCAGCACATCCTCGAACCCCTGCGGAGCGCCGCGCAGCGCCACGCGCCGTCCCTCGCGGATCCCCAGCTTGCGCGGCAGCGGCGTTCCCGAGTACCCGGCCAGCACCGAGGCCGGCTTCGGAACCCGTTTCGGCGGCGCGGACAACGCCGCTCGCAGCGAGCCATCTATCGTCTCCCACGAGCAGAAGACCGCCCCGGGAACCTGCTCCCTGATCCGGGCGGCCTTTACAGGATCTCCTTCCACGAAGACGATCGGCACCTGCCGCGACCCGGCGCGATGGCGCAGCGCGATCGCGACGTCGCGCCCCTGCATCGGGAGCCGGCTCAGGTCGATCACGACGGCCGATGGAGGCCGCGACATCATCGCCTTGAGCAGACCCGGAGCGCACGGGCCAAAGACAGTCTTCATGCCCGCGCGGCGCAGTGCGGCGGCACGAAGCCGGCCCTCCTGCGCGTTCCAGTGAATCAGGCGTATCTTCATCAGGCGGCTGTTGCCTGACTGGCCTTGCCACACAGCATCAGCGGGTCACTCCTTTCCGCCCCTTCGGATCAGCTCCGCGATCACGGCCGACGTATCCACCGGGCGCTTGCCGGAAGCATCCACCGTGATGGCCGGCTCCTGGCGCGCCCGCAGCAGCGGCGTCCGTCCCGATTGATCCGTGGCGTTGATCTCCGCGCCCGCATCCAGCAGCAGCGCGGCCACCTGCGACTTGCCAAAAATGGCGGCGACGTGCAGCGGCGTGGCGCCGTGGTCGGTTCTGGCATCGATCGCCGCACCGCCCTTGAGCAGGAGATCGGCGACCTCCGCGTTGCCGATCATCGCCGCGCCATGCAGGGGAGTGGCGCCCGAGCTGTCCGCGGCGTTGATGTCGGCGCCTGCCTGCAGAAGAATAGCGATCATCGCGAGGTGGCCTTCGGGGCGCGCCGCGTAGTGCAGCGCCGTCTCGCCTCGTCTTGCCCTGCGGGATGGATCGGCCCCGGCGGTCAGAAGAACGCGCGCCGCATCGTCCAGGCCGTGGTACGCGGCCCGGTGCAGCGGCGTGTCGCCGTAGTCGTCGACCGCGTTCACATCCGCGCCGCGGCGCAGCAGCAGCTGCATGACGGCCCGGGACTTCGTTCTATCACTGATGACGGCCGCAAGCAGCGGTGTCTGGCCCCGGCCGTCTTTCCCGTCGGGCGCGGCGCCGCGATCCAGGAGCCACTCCATCAACGGGAGGTAGTTGTTCAGGACCGCCATGTGAAGCGGTGTCAGACCTGTCTCGAGGGCGCGGTCGATCGCCCCGGGATCGGCTTCGATCTGCTGGCGGATCGCCGCCATCTCCCGGAGCTGCTCCTTTGAGTAGGAGGCGCACCCCGGCACCGCGAGGCCGAGCAGACCCAGCGCCGCGGCAAAGGCTGCCGCTTGACGGTGCCCGCTTGCGGTGCGAGACTTCGGCATCGTCAGGCCGGCTCCGGAGCTGCTCTCCATGCGCAATCCTCTCGAAAGGCCATCCATGCGCCCCTTTCTGCCCCAGCGAGTCTACTCGATCTGTTTCGTGATCCTCACCGCGTGCACTGCCGCGCTGGCCGTTCCGGCCTTCGCGCAGTCCGACATCGTCCCCGCCACGCCGCCGGTCGCCAGGAAGGTCCCGAAAGTGGACCTGGTTCATGGCGATCAGCGACAGGACGACTACTTCTGGCTCCGGGAGAAGACCAACCCCGAGGTGATCGCCTACCTCGAGGCGGAGAACGCCTACACGCGCTCGATCATGAAACCGACCGAGGAATTCCAGGAGGCGCTCTACAAGGAGATCCTGGGGAGGATCAAGGAAACGGATCTGTCGGTTCCCGTGCGGCGCGGCGGCTGGTTCTATTACCAGCGCACCGAACAGGGAAAGCAGTACCCCATCATGTGCCGCAAGAAAGGAACCCTGGAGGCCGCAGAGCAGGTCACGCTGGATCTGAACAAGCTGGCCGAGGGGCACGAGTTCCTCGGGATGGGTGCCTACAACGTCAGCGATGATGGACGGCTGCTGGCCTACTCGCTCGATTTCACCGGCTTCCGGCAGTACCAGCTCTTCATCAAGGACCTGGACACGGGCAAGGTGCTCAGCGACAGCGCCATGAAGACAGGCTCGGTCGCCTGGGCGGCGGACAACAAGACCCTCTTCTACAGCGTGGAGAACGACGCGAAGCGCCACTACCAGATCTGGCGGCACCAGGTCGGCGAGACCTCCGATGCGCTCGTCTACGAGGAAAAAGACGAGATGTTCAACGTCGGTGTCTCCCGATCCCGCAGCAAGGAGTGGCTGTTTCTGGAAGCCGGCAGCCTGACCTCCTCCGAGGTGAGGTATCTGAAGGCCGATCAGCCCGGCGGAGAGTGGAAGATGCTCGCCGCGCGCGAGAAGGACCACGAGTACGACGTGGATCACCGGGGCGATCTCTTCTATATCCGGACCAACTCGGGCGGCCGCAATTTCAGACTGGTCACCGCCCCGGTGAGCGACCCGCGCCGTGAGAGCTGGAAGGAGATCATCCCGCACCGGGCGGACGTCATGCTGGAGGGCGCCAACCTCTTCGCGGACTGGATGGTGCTCTCCGAGCGTCAGGAGGGCCTGCCCCAGATCACGGTGACCGACCTGCGCACCCGGGAGTCTCACCGCATCTCGTTCCCCGAGCCGGCCTACGCCGTGTTCATGCAGGACAACCCCGAGTTCGCCACCACGACGCTGCGTTACAATTACCAGTCGCATGTCACGCCGGGATCGGTCTACGATTACGATCTTGCCAGCCGGAAGGCGACGCTGCTCAAGCAGAATGAAGTGGTTGGCGGCTACGACTCTTCGAAGTACAAGGCAGAGAGGATGCAGGCGATCGCCTCTGATGGCACGCGCATCCCGATCTCTCTCGTCTACAAGAAGGATACGCCCCGGGACGGCTCCGCGCCGATGCTGCTCTACGCCTACGGGTCGTACGGGTTCGCGGCGCCGGTGACCTTCTCCTCGAACCGTCTCAGCCTGCTCGACCGCGGGATGATCTTCGCCGTGGCACACATCCGCGGCGGCGGAGAGATGGGGAAGGCCTGGCACGATCAGGGCCGCATGCTGAACAAGAAGAACACCTTCACCGACTTCATCGCCTGCGCGGAGCATCTGGTCAAGGCGCGCTACACGAGCCCCGGTCGGCTGGTAATCCAAGGGGGCAGCGCCGGGGGGCTGCTCATGGGCGCGGTCACCAACCTGCGCCCCGATCTCTTCAAGGCCGTGGTCAGCCAGGTGCCGTTCGTCGATGTCATCAACACCATGCTCGACGAATCAGTGCCGCTGACGGTGGCCGAGTTCGAAGAATGGGGCAATCCGAAGATCAAAGCCGAGTACGACTACATGAAGACCTACTGCCCCTACTCGAACCTCGCGTCGAAGAGTTATCCGGCCGTCCTCGTGGAGACGTCGCTCAATGACAGCCAGGTCATGTACTGGGAGCCGGCCAAGTACGTGGCACGGATGCGCGCGGTGAAGGCGGGCGACAACCCGCTGCTCCTGAAGACCAACATGGGCGCCGGGCACGGCGGGGCATCGGGCCGGTACGACAGGCTGCGCGAGACCGCCTTCGACTACGCCTTCATCCTGAGCCAGGCAGGACTCTTTCCTGCAACGGAGGCGGCAGCGGGAGGCGCGGGAGCCAAGTCGCCCCGTTAGCCGCAGGCGGGTTCCCGGTCAGTCCTCGATCGGCCAGATGGCCACCGAGGAGCCGACCCATCGCAGCCCCTTGTTGTGATCCACGCCGTGCATCTTGCCGCGCGACAGGCGCGCCAGGTTGATGGCCAGGGTCATCGTGCCGGTGTCCTCCGGACAGAGGAACATCATCCGGACCTCCGCCTTGACTCCCGAGCCATCGGGCGCCACGAGCGCCGGGGCGTACTCCACCTTCTCCTGGAGCAGGTAGTCGCCGCGCCGCCCGGGCGGGATCGCCGCGAGCGTCTCCTTGGTGAGGTCCACCATCACGCCCTGCCCGGCGAACGAGAAGAGCGGCTTGAGGACGAACCGATCCAGATCCTCCGGAGGCCGCTCAACCTCCGACAGGTACCAGGTGCGCGGCACGGCCGGATGATCGATCAGCGGCAGGGTGTACTTGGACCAGATCCAGTACCAGTTGGGGTGAGACACCCAGACCACGTCCAGATCGTCCCGGTAGTCGAAGCAGGCGCTCACCTGGCTGCGCTCCAGCTCGTCGAAGACCACCCGATGCAGGATACGGCGCACCGGGATCATCCGGTCCGGCATGTCCTTCATGGGCGCCAGCAGCCGCCGGCCTTCACGGCGCAGCTGCCTCAGATCCACCGTGCGCACTCCCAGCAGGCGCGCCGTGGCGTGAAAGTCCGGCCGCGTCTTCTGCCGGTCGGGATCCAGATCGAGCAGGATCACATCCTCGGGCGGCGAGCCGGCCAGCACGGTCCGTCCCAGCAGCTCCACGTATGACTCCGGCGTCAGACCCGAAAAGAGCGACGTCCAACGATCAGGCATCCCGGGAATCGACGCCAGCACCTCCCCCCAGATGCCGCTCTGGACGAGCTGCATGCCGTAGAGTGACGCAAAGCCCTGCAGCTCGATGAGCCGCGGCTCCAGGTTGCCGCCGGGTGACCGCACGATCGCCAGATCGATCGCCACGAAGTGCGGCAGCGGGTCGGGGCGGGGACAGTCATACCGCTCCGGGATGGCGCGGGCGCAGCGGGCGATGATCTCCGGCCGCCGGATGATCTCCAGGATCTCACGCGCCACCGTCTCGCACTGGATCCGCAGATCGGGCGGAAGCATCAGCGGCGTCTCGGCCAGGCGGAACTCGAAGCTGCGCGTCTCGAGCCGCTCGTCCATCATCCGGCACATCCGGCCGTAGAGCTCTTCGGAGAAGAGCCTGTTGAAGAGCGGCCGGTGGCGCGGGTCCATGTCGGTGAGTGGCGCTCAGCCTGTCAGAGAGTCGTAATCCACCAGAAACCGGCTGCGCCGCATTATCGGCTCGCCGTCCAGCTCCACGTCGAAGTCGCGCGACACGATGTCGATGTGGGTCGTGGAGCGCCACGTCGCCCCCGTGTGCTCGCTGTAGGGGTGGCCGAAGGCCAGGTGCAGCCCGGGGATCTTCTCGTCCTGCAGGATCTGGCCGATCACATCGCGCACCGCCAGGTTGGTCCCCATGGCGATCTCCCCCACGCGGTCCGAGTTGTCGTCGGTGGAGGTGTAGGCCCTGAAATCGGCCACGATCTCGCTGCGATCGCAGACCACCTTGCGTATCCGCGAGTCTTCGATGCTCACGGTCAGGGGATGGGGCCGCATGTCGCCGTACTTGCCGGCAAGCCAGTCCCCCAGCACCCCGTCCACCACGAAGACGCCGTCGACCCTCTGAGGCGCCGTGAGCACTTCGCCGCCGGGCAGGTTGGCCCACTTGTCGGGGCTGATGATCCCGGAAGTCTTCAGCCAGCGGATGTCACGCGAGAAGGTGGCCCTGATCTGCGTGCCGGCGGGCGTGCTGGCGGTGAGCTCGCGCGCGCCCACCACTTTGTCGTACACCCACTGTGACAGGGCATCCACCTTGGCGAAGTCGGCGCGCATCCCTTCCACCATGATCCGCGGCGTGATATTGACCATGTGCGCGTGGCGGATCCGGCGCTCGTTGACGATCTTCGTCATGGCTATCCTGGAGGTCAGCTCTCCTTCAAGCGCTCCGGCTGCAAAGATGCTCACTTCGGCCTCACGCATGGCGGCGGCGATCGGTTCCGGGAACCCCGACAGCGGCCGGTCGGCCACCTCCTCCAGGATGAACGGCTTCAGATCGGCCTGCGCCGAGAGGAGCTGCTCGTGGAGCGACGCGCCGATCCCCAGGCAGGCCAGATCGGTGATCAGCACGACGCGCTCGCCGGGCTGCACCTTCAGGCAGGTGAACACGGCGCTGCGGGCGCCCTGCCGGAACTCCGGATCGAACGGGATCCGCGCCAAGTCTCTGGCCATGCTCATAACCCCGCCGAGCCTTCGGTTTCGTGGACCACGTAGTCCATCACCGCCTTGAGGTCGTGCGTGCGCTCGTAGACCTTGAGCTGCCGGTCGGCGCCCGTCCCGTCGCGCAGGATTGTCGCAGCGTATTGGACCTCGTTGCGGCATCCCAGCTCGTCCACCACGTCGTCGACGAACTCCATCAGCTCGCCCACCAGCATGGGGAATGGCACTTCCTCCTCCTTGCCGAAGTCGATCAACTTGCCCTGCGTCCCCCACCGCGCCGCGCGCAACTTGTTCTCCATGATGAGCGAGCGCCGGTACTGGCGGAACGTCAGGTTGCGGTGGTTCAGCAGCCACAGCTTGGCCGTGATCGCCTGGAACAGCGCCGCGATCGCGATCGTCTCGTCCACGCGCATGGGGATATCGCAGATCCGGTACTCCAGCGTCGAGTAGATGGGGTGCGGCCGCACGTCCCACCAGATCTGGCGCCCATCGATGACGCAGTTGGTCTTCACCAGAATCCGCACGAACCGCTCGAACTCTCCGTACGAATTGAAGGTATCCGGGATGTTCGTCCGCGGGAACTTGTCGAACACCTTGCACCGGTACGACTTCCAGCCGGTGTCACGTCCCAGCCAGAACGGCGAGTTGACCGACAGCGCCAGGATGTGCGGCAGGAAGTATCGCGCCGAGTTCATGATCTGGATCTGCTGCTCCCGATCCTCGATGCCGATATGAACGTGCAGCCCGAAGATCAGGTTGGCGCGCGCCACCATCTGCAGATCGGAGATGAGCCGCTCGTAGCGCGGATTGCCTTCTGAGACCCCGACGGCCGCCCAGTGGCTGAAGGGGTGCGTGCCGGCCGCGGCGATCCGCAGGCCCGACTCGCGGGCCACCTGCGCCAGATAGCGCCGCATCTCGGTGATCTGCGCGCGCGCCTCGTGCACGTCACCGCAGATGCCGGTGCCCACCTCCACCACCGACTGGTGAAACTCCGGCTTCATCCGGTCCTGGAGGACGTCGCGGCCACGCTCGAACATCTCGGCGATGTGGGAGCGCAGCTCGCGCGTTTGCGGATCGATGACCTGGAACTCCTCTTCGATCCCAATGGTGAAGTGCGGCAGCCTCCCCATGCGTCAGCGGGTGGCCCTGCGGCCCGCCGACTTCGCGGAAGTGGCGGGGGCGGCGGCCAGGCGCCGGGGCCAGGCGCCGCATGTCTCCACGGTGCGGGGGTTCAGCGCCCTGTCCACCAGCACTTCGGCGGCATTGGTGATCACCCACGCGAAATTGTCCGGCCCCACCGAAAACCTGTCGCAGTCCGGCGCCGGGTTCATGAAGTCGATGGCGATCGGCAGGCTGTCCCGCACCGCGAACTCCACGGTGTTGAAGTCGTAGCCCAGCTCCTCGCACAGGGTGAGGCAGTCCCGGGTGATGCGCTCCAGCAGTCCCGGCCGCGTCGGCTCCGGGTCGCGCACGTAACGGCGATCGAAGGGGGCCTTCGGGTCGTAGCGCATCACGCGCACGCGCTGCCGGCCCAGGACGTAGCAGCGGTAGTACTCGGTGAACTCGATCGCTTCCTGGGCCATCATGCACAGCGTGTGTGACTGGTCGTAGGCGCGGAAGAACTCCGCCTGATCGTTCACCTTGTAGACATCGCGCCAGCCGCCGCCATGCGCCGGCTTCATGAAGATCGGGAAGCCCAGGTGCTCGAACACCGCGTTCCAGTCCATCGGGAAGGCCAGGTTGCCGAAGCTGTCCGAGGTGGTATTGGGCGGATGCTGCTTGTGCGGCAGCAGGATGGTCTTCGGAACCGCCACGCCGGCCGCCCGCGCGATGACATTGTTGAGGAACTTGTCATCGGATGACCACCAGAACGGATTATTGATCACCTGCGTTCCCGACGCGGCGGCGACTTTCAGCCAGGTGCGGTAGAAGGGGACCTCGTGGCTGATCCGGTCCAGGATGACGTCGTACTGCGGCGCGACATCCTGCCGGAAGACGCCGATCCGGACGCTCTCGCCGGTGACCCGGCCGGCGCCGATCCGGTTGATCTCCTCCACGAGAGCGGGCGGAAAGGTCCGCTCCATACCGAAGAGCACACCGATCTTTCGTGGCATCGTGGAATTCTCCCCCGCCAGTCCTGTAAATTGAGGCCACCAATATAAAGGAAGGCCGCCCGGCAGGTAAAGCGCCGGGCGTTCTGGCCCGGGGATGCGCGATGATCCGTGAGTATCAGAGGTGGGACAGTCCGTCGCTGGGGCGGCGCATGGAGCTGATCTGGTACGGCAACTGGGGCCGTCCGCTGCTGGCATTCCCGACGTCCCTGGGGCGGGCGACGCAGAACGAAGATGGCGGGCTGATCCGGGGTCTGGAGGGGAAGATCGACGCGGGGGAGATCCAGGTCTGCTGCGTCGACAGCGTGGACGAGGAATCCTGGTACAACCGCGGCGCCCATCCGGGCTGGCGGGTTCAGCGGCACGATCAGTACGACCAGTATCTCGCCAACGAAGTCGTCCCCATGATCCGGCACAAGGCCCGGCGCGAGGACATCATGACGTTCGGGGCCTCGTTTGGCGCCTACCACGCGGTCAACTTCGCCTTCCGCCACCCGGAGATGGTCTCGCGCGTCATCTCCTTTTCCGGCGTCTACGACATACACCGGTTTCTCGACGGCTACTGGAGCGATCTCTGCTACTTCCACTGCCCCACCGCCTACATCCCCAACTACGACGGCGACTGGATCGGGCGCGTGTCACGCCTGGGGATCGTCATCGCCACGGGCGAGCACGATCATCTGGTGCAGCCGAACCGCGAGTTCGCAGGCCTGCTCCAGAACAAGGGGATCCAGGCTCACTTCGAGCTGTGGCCCGGCGTCTTCGGCCACGACTGGCCCTTCTGGGCGCAGCACATCAGCCGCTTCGTGCCCTGAGGGGCCGGACTCCGGGAGGACCTACGCGAGCGCCAGGCCCGCTCCGGCCGCGATGAGCAGCACGCCCGAGACCCAGCTCATCAGCCTGACGAAGTCCGGACGGCGCGCCAGCTCGGAGGCCCTTCCCGCCGCGGCGCCGTAGAAGCCCAGGACGAAGAACTCCACGACCACCGAGCTGACTCCCAGGATGAAGATCTGCCAGGCGATCCCCTCTCCTGGCGTCACGAACTGCGGCAGCAGCGCCGTGAAGAAGGCCAGCGCCTTGGGATTGGCTGCCTGGATGATGAACCCTCTGCCCAGCAAACTCGCACCGGGCGGCGCGCCGGGCGATCCAGGCTGCGCATTGGCTACCGATGCGCCCTTGCCGAAAAAGGTTGCCAGGCCCAGATAGATCAGGTACGCCGCTCCCAGGAAGCGGATCGACTGGTAGACGCCCTGCGATGCCAGCAGCACTGTGCCCAGGCCGATCGCCGAGAGCGCGAAATAGAAGGTGTTGGCCCCCACGATCCCCAGGTTGGCCCAGACCGACTGGCGGCTGCCATGCCGCAGCCTCTGGGCCACCACGAAGAGCACCGCGGGCCCCGGCGTCAGGCAGAGCACCAGCTCCGTGGCCATGAACAGAGACCAGGTTCGCAGCGTCATGTCCTGCCGCGCGCCACGATCAACAGGACGATCTGCACCAGACTGAAGAGCGTCCCCACGGGCGCAAACCAGAGCGCGCCGCAGGCCGCGAGCAACATTGCCCACCAGCTCCACTCGAAGCGCAGCACGAAGCAGGCCACGATGCACAGCCACGCCGCCCCATAGGTCACGAAGACCGATTTCATGAGGGTCGATCGTGGCTCGATCCCCACGGCGCTCACAGCACGGTGCCAGGGTCCAAGCTGTCCCGCGTAGGGGCCTGACTTCGGCGTCACGTAGTCGCCCACGATCAGCGCGCGGCTGCCGTCAAAGAGCATCCAGCCGGCCTCGAACGCAGCCAGCAGCACGATGATCCATCCGAGCCTGCTCACTCAGCTTCCCCCGGTTGCTTTCAGTTTCTCTCACGTCGCATCAGTTTATCGACTCGCGCCCTGTCCGATCTGGGCGCCGTCCACTATCCTGAAGGACAGACAACGGAGGTGCGACCATGAACTTCACCGACACCAGCCGGCGCGCCGGCATGCTCGCTGTCATCGCGATCCTGCTCGCGGGGGCGCTTCATGCCGCGTGCGTCAAGGCTCCGATCACCGGAAGAAGGCAGCTTGCGATCATCCCGTCGTCACAGCTCCTCGCCATGAGCGATACGGAATACGACTCCTTCCTCAAGCAGCACAAGCCTCTCACCTCAGGCTCCGATGCGGCGATGGTGCGCGAGGTGGGCGGCCGGATTCAGAAAGCGGTCGAAGACTACATGGGGCGCAAGGATCTGGGCGACAGGCTGGATGGGTACGAGTGGGAGTTCAATCTCGTCGAGGGGAAGGAGGTCAACGCCTGGTGCATGCCCGGAGGCAAGGTCGTCGTCTACACCGGCCTGCTACCGATCACCAGGACCGAGACCGGGCTGGCCGTCGTGATGGGCCACGAGATCGCCCATGCCGTCGCCGAACACGGCCGGGAGCGGATGAGCCAGGGACTTCTTGCCCAGCTGGGCGGCGTGGCGCTCGACACCGCCATGTCGAGCAAGCCCGCGCAGACGCGCGCGCTGTGGGGGCAGGCCTACGGCCTGGGGGCGCAGTTCGGCGCCCTGCTGCCATTCAGCCGGCTGCAGGAAAGCGAAGCCGATCACCTCGGCCTGATCTTCATGGCGATAGCCGGATACGATCCCTCGGAGGCGATCCCCTTCTGGGAGCGGATGGCTGAATCCAAGAAAGGGGCCGCCCCACCCGAGTTCCTCAGCACCCACCCATCCGACCAGACGCGCATCGAGAATCTCAAGGAGCTGCTCCCGGAGGCGATGAAGAAGTACAAGAAGGCAGCTCCGGCCGCGTGACCCGACTGCTCCGCCGGCGTCAGATCTTTCCGACGCAGTAAAGACTCTTGTGCCCGCGCAGGTAGATCGCGTCGCCGGCAATGACCGGTGAGGCATCGAAGGTGTCTTCGAGCTTGTTTGCTCCGATCTGTTCGAACGATTCACCGTGCCGGATCAGCACCGCGTTGCCGCCTCGATCGATGAAGTAGATCCTCCCCGCCGCCCCCACCGGCGAGGCGTAGACGTTGCCCAGTCCCTCGAGACGCTTCTCCGTGTAGTGCGCCTTGCCGGTCGCCAGGTCATAGGCTGACAGAACAGCCGTGAGGCGATCCACGAAGTAGAGCCTGCCTTCATAGAGAAGGGGCGAGGCGACGTAGGAAGTTCCCGTGGCCACCTTCCAGACGATCCGGTCCGTGCCGGTGATATCCCCCGAGGCGCCGGCATAGCGGATCGCCAGCCCGGCCGGCTCCTGGTAGCCGCTCATGACGAAGACAAGCCCCCCTCCCGCTACCGGAGTCGGGATACAGTTGCGCCCGAGCCCTGAGGAGCTCCAGACCTCGGCTCCGCTCAGCATGTTGTAGGCCCGCACCTTGTTGGTGGCGCTGACCACAGCCAGCGACCGTCCGCCGTCGTCAATGATGAGCGGTGTGGACCAGGAGGTGGGCTCGTCGCGCACCGCACGCCAGCGCTCATCGCCGGTGCGCTTGTCCAGCGCCACGATGAAATCCTCTCCTTCGTGGTCCCAGTTGACGACGAGCGTATCGCCATGAAGCACCGGAGACGCCCCTTCGCCGAACTCGTTGCGCGTCTTCATGTCACCCAGGTCCTTCTGCCACAGCACCGCTCCCTTCATGTCGAGGCAGTACAGTCCCTGCGACCCGAATGACGCGTAGAGCCGCTCGCCGTCCGTGACCGGCGACGCGGATGCCTGGCTTGCGGTCTCGTGCCCCGACTCGCGGGGGATCGCTTCGCGCACCACCGTGCGCCAGCTCTCCTGTCCCGTGGCGCGATCCAGCGCCAGCACAGTGAACTTGTGAACGGCCGTGGGCTTCTGACGCTCAGGGCGCTGCCGCCTGGCGTTCGGATCGGCCGCGGGTGGCGCTGTGACAGGGGCATCGCTCGCCTTGGGCTCGACCTTGATGGCGGCCAGCAGATAGATCCGATCACCCCAGACGATCGGCGTCGCGTGTCCTTCGCCTTCCAGCGCAGCCTTCCAGCGGATGTTCTTCGTCTCGCTCCACTCGGCAGGAGGATCGCTCCTGGGCGCGACGCCGGTCACCATCGGTCCGCGGAAGGAGGGCCAGTAGCCGTCAGCGTCCCCGCTGCGCGCCATCACCAGACAGACACACCCGGCAAGAACCGCCGTCCCGATCGCCGCGCGCGGCCCGAAGCTCTTCATCCGATCCATGGCCGTCATGGTCCTCAACCCTCCTTTGAGTGTTACATGCCCGGCCGCAGCGACCAGCCCAGCAGCAGCAAGCCGATGGCCGCGATCCAGCTTCCCGCCACGCGCACGACCACGCGCGCCCAGGGCGCCCGCAGCGACACCACGAGCGCCGAAGCCAGCGCGACCAGCGCGAAGAGCATGCCTGCAACCCCCACCAGCCCCGCAAGGCCCGGACCGGGTGGCGCCATCGCCTGTCCATTGAGCATACCGTGTAGCAGGCCAAGCGCCACCGTCAGTGCGATGGTGGCCGGCCTGTTCAGCCGCGCATCGGCCGCCACCAGTCCCCCGAGCACCAGAAACGAAGCGGTCGTCCAGGCCGGGCTCAGCCGATGAGAAATGACGAGACCGGCCAGTCCGCCGGCCAGCCAGGCGGCCGGCAGGATGATGAGAGATGCCCGCGCATGTGGCGCGCCGCGCAGGCCGGCCAGCAGGGCGAGCGCCAGCACCGGGATGAGATCCGCCGGCGTCAGGATGAAATGCGAGATCCCGTCGTAGACCGGTCCGAGCCCGGTGGTGACCAGATGCGCTTCGACCGCAGATGGACTCAGGGCGATGGCCACTCCCACCCAGAGCGCCATCCGCAGAGCGCGGCGTCTCACGCGAATGCCCTCCAGAGATAGACGGCTCCGGCCATGGCGATCGCGGCGCCGGCCGCGCGCAGCAGCCTTCGTCCTGAGCGCCAGCGATGGATCAGCCCGATGGCGATCCCGGCGGCGTGCAGCAGTCCCGTGGCGGTGACGAACCCCGCGCTGTAGAGCAGGCCGTTCTCGCCCGGGGGGAGCTCCGTGCCGTGCGCGTGGCCATGGAAGATGGCGAAGAACCCCACGAGGATCGCTGCCACGGCAAGGGGCGGGCGCGCCTCGGCCAGCACCATCACTCCCAGCATGAGCGCCGAAAGCGCGATGCCGATTTCAACGCCAGGCAGCGGGACTCCCATCAAGCCGAGCATCCCCCCCAGCGCCATCACCATCGGGAAGGTGATCGGAAGCAGCCACATCGCGGGCGCGCCGAGCTGGGCGCCCCAGAGACCGACGGCGACCATCGCCACTACATGGTCGAGCCCCGAGACCGGATGGCGCAGGCCGTTGAGAAACCCGCCAGCCTGCCCCGGCTCCACGTGGGCCAGGGCGGGCTGTGCGATCGCGGCCATCGCCAGGAAGGCGACCAGCCCGGCCGCCGCCCGCCGACCGGAGATGGAGGGCGTCATCGCAGGCCTCCCAGAAGCACGATCGATCGCTGGATCGTCCAGTAGGCCCCCAGCGATCCGACCAGGTATCCGGGCAGCGCCTCCACCACACGCGGCCAGCGCATCTCCAGCACGATGAACGAGCGTTCCAGAAGAACGACCAGCGCCACGAAGGCGAGCTGTCCCGCCTCCACGCCGACATTGAACAGCAGCAGCGCGAGAGGGATCTCGCCGCGGGGCAGCCCCATGCTCGTCAGGCCGCTGGCGAAACCGAAGCCGTGCAGCAGACCGAAGGCGAAGGCCACCACCCAGGGATGGCGGATCGTCAGACTGGTCTGCCCCCTCCAGCGGCGTACGATCTCCGGGCCGAGAAACAGGATCGACAGCGCGATGGCCGCGTTGAGCGGCGCCAGCGGGGCGCTCGCGTAGCCCAGCGTGGCCACCACCAGCGTGAGACTGTGCGCCAGCGTGAACGCCGTGATCGTCTTGAGCAGCATCCAGCGGTCGCTCACGATCAGCAGCAGGCCCAGCACGAACAGCAGATGGTCCACCCCCAGCAGGATGTGCTGCACTCCCAGGCGCGTGTAGGTCACCGCCCGCTCGCCCGCGCCTGCGGCCCCTCCGATCTCGAATGACGGCGCCACCGGTGTGAGCAGGCGGGTCTCTTCGGCGCCGCTGGCGTGGTGCACGCGGACCAGCGCGTCGGTCATGGTGCTCTCCAGCCCGGCGATGGCGATCGGCCTGCCGGCGAGGCCTCCGTCGCAGATCCATGTGGTTCGCGTCAGCAGGGCGCCGGGGACTTCCTCGCGGCTCGCGGGGCCGGCCGGTTTGCACGATGCGGGAAGTACCGGCTCGATCCTGAGGCGCAGGTCGCCGCGCGCCGGCTGCTTCCACAGCACGTCGTAGCGGCCGTCCGAGACCTCGGTGATCTGCAGATAGCCGGGGCGGCTCTCGTGAGCGCTGGCGTTTGTGATCGCTGCGGCGAGCAGCACCGAAGCGATGACCCCGTGCCTCATGGGCCTCATGGGCCTCATGGGCCTCATGGGCTGTCCCCGGGGGGCTCGACTGTCACGACGTATTTTGCGCGCAGCTTCGCGTAGAACTCGTCGTTCAGCTCCCGGCGCCGCGCCGCGCTCCACGCGCGCGCGACCTCCTCGCGTGCTTCGGCCAGAGTCAGGGGCCGGCCATCCGTGCGCTCGCGGACACGTACCAGGTGAAGTCCGTACCCCGACTCGATCGGGCCGGCCCAACGGCCCATGGGGAGCTGCATGATGCGCGTCGCGAAATCCTGGCCGAACATCCGGGCCACGTCGCTTTCGGGCTGCAGCTCGATCTCATCGGGCAACGGGAAGGGGTCCCCTGACGTCTCGCCAGGGGCGCCGCCGCCCGCAGCGTTGAGCCTGGCCAGCAGCTGCTGCGCGTCGCGGGCCACCGCGTCGCCGCGCTTCTCGCGGCTCAGGTAGAGCTGGTTGAAGCTCACCGTGGCTTCCTGGCGGAAGTCCTCCGGATGCTGGTCCAGGTATGCCTGCAGGTCGGCATCTGTGGGCTCGGCCTGCGCGAGCAGGTCTTCGCCGATGAACTCGAGCTTCTGCTGCAGACGCCGCTTGATGATCTCGTCATCGCGGTCCAGGCCCAGCGCCAGCGCTTCCCGGTAGTAGACCTCCTGCCTGATCTCGGCTTCGACCAGTCCCCGCAGCTCCTCGACAGACGGCTGCCGCATCCACTGGCGCGACCATGCCGCGGCAAGCTGTTCGATCCTGGGAGAGGTGATCACGATGCGGAGGGAGCTCTCGTCCGCAGGCGGTCCCATGAAGAGCGACACCAGATAGAGTCCGGCGCCAATCAGCAGGAAATGGATCAGCGGCTCCCGAAGAATCCCTTTGACCCGGGACAACCAGGGGCTCAGCTCCCGGGCGTGTACCATATGGGAGAGGTGTAGGCGCGCTCCTGGTGGGTCATCGGTACTTCCTTCGCCATCGTGATCCCGAAGTACTTTGCGTCATAGGCGGTCCAGCGCGGCGTGGGAATCTCCAGCACCCGGACGTAGTAAAAGGCCCGCAGCGAAGGATCGAACTCGGGGTCCTTCCAGAACGCGATCAGCTCAGGGGCGCCGATCGTGTTGGTCCAGGTGGCGTTGGCCACATCCACTGTGTTGCCGACCGCCATCTTGCATCGGCCGTCAGGTCCGATCGTGCGGCCGCCCGACACCGCAACATCGTAGATCCGCTCGTTCACCTTGCCGCTCTTGTCGACCCAGCCCTTGACGATCTGGATCCGGTCGAGATTGCCGCCGATGAGATCCTTGGCCGCCGCCACCAGGAAGGTGGGAGCTTTGCCTGCCGGCGCCTTGGAGAGATCCCCGCCCATCGGCACCCCCTTGGCGTACCCGGCCCTGGCGGGCTGGCGGTTGCCTGCATCCTTGGCCTCGAAATCGAATCCCCCGAAGAACCGCACGATCATTCGCGAGCCGGTGGTGGCGTAGGTCTCGCGGCGCTCCATGGCGTCGAAGAGCGCTTCGCGGGTGTTCTCCGTCGCCCAGACCGCGGCGTATCCCGAGGCGGTGGTCTCCCAGGTCATGATCGTCTTGCCGGTTCTTTCACTCTTGACGAATGGATGCATGCCGCGCTCAGCAGATGGCTCGACGGAAGTCGTCTTGCCGAAGAAGTTGTCCTCCTCGACCGCCGCCAGCCCGGTATGGGCATCGGTGGAGCCGATCATGCCGAATTTGTAGGGGTTGCCGCCGAGCTGCTGCTCGAGCTTGAGGCCGTTCTTGAGCGCCGAGCGGGCGTACTCGAACTCCAGCATCTCGTTTTTCTTGGCCTCGGTCAGATCGAGGTTCCCCTTGTCCCAGATCTCGTAGTTGCCGAACTCGTCGTTGGGCGAAAGGAACGGGTGCGTCTCACCGTCCCCCTTGATCTGAGTGACCTCGTAGAGGCGCTCCCATCGCAATCGCCCTTCGGCGTACTCGCGATCGATGGGCCTTCCGGTGAACGACTCGATGATCGGAAACATGCGGCCATTGCTCAGGTTGCCGTTGTGGGCGATGGCGAGCACGTCGCCCCCCGTCTTTTCCTCGAAGGCGGCCAGCCACTTCCAGAGGTCGCGCGGGTTGTCGCTTCCCAGCGGCTTCATCGTCGTGAACGGCTCGGTCTGGTTCGCCTTCGACGCATCATCGCGGAATATCACGTTGCGGTGCAGGTTGTTGCCGCCGGTGTTGCTGGTCCATTCGAAGCCGATGAAAGCGGTGAACCGCCCGGGAGCGTTGGCCTCCTCGGCGGCCTTGATCGTCTTCTGCCACGCCCCCTGATAGGTTTCTGTGCCGGGGAGGGGAAAGATCGCCTTCGAGATGGTCCCCGCACCGAAGTTGACGATGATATCCACGGCAGCTTCGGCGCCCTTGCCCGACTGGATCATGTCGTGCCACTTCTTCCCCTGCGGGTCCGCCATGATCTTGGGATCTCCTGCCAGGATCAGCGGGAAGAAACCCATGCCGTCGGAATGGTCGGCCACCACGAGAAAGTCGAGGGGTCTGGAGAGCTTCGTAAGCTGACCGCTGCTCGCCGTTACTTCTTCGCCCCTGGCGAACCGGTAGGCATCGGCGGGGCTGAGCCGGCAGCCGAATGCTCCGGCGTCCATCGAGAAGCCGGTGTGCAGGTGCGTGTCGCCGAAATAGGGGCGCGTCGGGTAGCCGCGCCCTGCGTAGGGAGAGTAGGGAGGCTTGGCGGGAAACGCCTTCTCAACGCTCTTCTTGTCGATCGCGCCGCTGTCCTGCGCCGAGGCCGGCACCATTGCGATAACCGCTCCGATCAGGCACGCACAGGCAATCCCCTGGCGAAGCACCGAGTTCATCGAAACTCCTCCACTGACTGCGGGACGTGAGATGCCGGGATGGATTCGGGCCCGAGTCTACCAGCGCGGCAGGATCACCCTCAAGCTCAGGGACAGGCGAACGCCGAGCCGAGGATGCCGGGGTCTCTCGAGGCCGCGTGATCGGGACAGGGTCCATCGTAGGTGCCGGATGGCGCGGCGCGCACCAGGTAGAAGTACCCATCGCCCGCGGGCGGCAGCGAGGGATCAGAGCTGGCGGTGTCCGGGCCATCGTTTTCCAGACAGGCCACGACACTGGCGGCGAAGTCTCCATCGCTGACGCGCAGGGTTGCCAGCTCCCCCTTGACAACGTCGTAGCCAGACCCAGGTGACGGCATCCAGGTCAGTATCACCGGCGAGCTCCAGTTCAGGCCTCCCACTGCCGCGACGCCGGGAGGCCGCTCGAAAGCGCCGATGTCGAGGGCGCAGTCAAGCGGCCTCGCGGCGGGAGCCGCCATGACGGCGTGCGGCGGCGGCTCGAACGCCGGCGGAAAGTGAGGCGATCCGAACGGAAAGGCGGCCGGCGTGGACGGACTCGGATTGCCGGCGTTCAGCAGAGGGCTTCCGGCGGCCGGCCGAAGATCGTTGCCGGTCAGATCGATGAAGCCGGGGCTCGTCCCGCTCAAGGTCCCCGTCCAGGCCGGCGGGATGTTCGTCGACCCCGTCGTCACCCAGTTGTTGCTGCCGGCCATCTGGCTTCCATCGGTCCAGACCGCATCGATCTGGCGCACCAGGTTGACCCCGCCGGCTGCCCGGTGAAGGACATTGTTGTGCATCTCGACGGACTGGATGCCGTCGAAGAGGCGGAAGACCGCGCTGGTCCCCGCGATGATGGTGTTGTTGACGAAGCGGTAGCGCCCGTTGGACTGGCCCGTCGCGTCACCACCCAGCCGGGTCACAGAAAAGTCGTTTCGCTTCCACAGCACGTTGCCGACGACGTCGGAGTCCTCCCGGACGAGTCCCTCGGTCCAGCCGGCGGGGGCGCCTCCCGGATCGGGGCCAATCAGCTCCAGCTCGTGAAACATGGCGCCCTCGATCCAGTTGTAGTGGATCTCGTTGCGCTCGGCGCGCGACTTCACGTTGTTGCCCCCGGTGCTGTCGTGGACGTAGCAGTAGCGCATGCGAAAGACGCTGCCGGGGTGGTTCACCTCGTCCGTGGCCATGTAGATCTGATGCTGAGATGTCCCGGAGCCGCACCGGTACACTTCGACAAACTCCAGAAGCAGAGTGCCCGAATCCTGGTCGGCCCCCAGGATGCCGTGTGCCGGGCAGTCGTGCACCACGGAGTCCCGGACGACGATCTCGTCCGCATGGTGGTACAGGCACCGGAAGGAGCCGCCCGTCAGCTCGAACCCCTCGAAGGTGTAATGGTCGCCCGCCAGCTCGACCGTGTTGGTGGCGCCGGAGATGACCGGCCGGTTGCCCCCGATCCGGATGCCACGGATGGTGATGCGCTGCGCGGCCGTGCCGGAGCGCGTGAAGCGCACCCCGCCCGGGTAGGTGGCGTTGCCGTCCACTTCCACGATGTCTCCGGGGTTCAGACGGCCGGCGACCGACTGGAGGTCCGGATTCGGTCTGGTGGGCCCCACCTGGTAGGTTGTGGCGTGAACACCTGAAGCGGCGCACAGAGAGGCGCCGAGGCGGATCAGGAAATGAAACTTCATGCGAGCCCTTCTGGCCGGCGGCGATCTCGCGGCTCAATGCGGGGCTGCGCCGGACAGTGTTGCGCAGCGGAGGTGATCCGGCAAGCTCAGGAGCGGGCCGCGAGTGCGCCGAGCCTCTCCATGTAGTCAGTCAGCGCGCCCGGACGTGGGGCCTGGCTCGCGAGCGCGACATAGGCGTCGGGCCGGATCAGGTAGCAAGCGTCGCGCGTCAGCCCCGCGACATGCATGGCGGGGCTCCAGGCCACGACGTGCAGCGCGAGACGCAGCGTGCGGCATTCTTCCACGAGAGCGTGCGGCGCCTCTCCGTATACATGCACCTGCCACTGCCTGTCGTCGAACAGGGCATGGTTATCCTCGACTACGCCTCCCTGCAGCTCGACCCACGGCAGTCGATCCCCGCCCTGGACTGCGCCCGCGCTCCCCTCGCTCAGACGGCTTGCCCGGTAGTGGATGTTGATCTGGGACACCGTCCTGAACATGAGCCGCCGGAGTCTCCTGAACCTGACCAGGACCGGTAGTATCAGCGGCACAATCCTGGTGCGGATGAAGCGGGCCAGCCGGCCCGGACTGGTCGCCAGAACGAAGATCCTGTCGGTTGTCCCGACCAGCCGCTTCGCGAAAGCGATTCTTTCCGGCTCATAGGTATCGAGCAGCGCCTCCGACGCGCGCTGTCGGATCACGTCGGCCAGCTTCCAGGCCAGGTTCACGGCATCCCCGATGCCCGTGTTCATTCCCTGTCCGCCCACGGGGCTGTGGATGTGCGCCGCGTCGCCCAGAAGGAAAACGCGCCCCTGGCGGAAGCGATCGGCGACGCGATGGTGAACCTGATACGTGGAAAACCAGTTCACCCGCTCCACCTGGATGCTCAGCTCTTGCAGAATCCCCTTGCTCACATGATCCCAGGTCAGGCCGTGATGGTCCTGGCCATCGCGCAGCCGCACCGTGCCGATCAGCCGGCCGGTCCGTCCTCCTCTGAGCGGAAAAACCCCCAGCAAGTCGCTCTCATCGAGAGCCACGTGGAGCTGGTCGTTCATCACCGGCCCTGTCGCATCCACGTCGGCAACAAAGAAGATGTGCCAGTAGGTGCTGCCGCCGAACTCGCCGCCAAGGATCTGGCGTGTTGCGGAGCGGGCACCATCGCAGCCGGCCAGCCAGTCGGCCTCGCACGTTTCTTCGCTGCCATCCGGCCTCCTCAGCCGTGCCTGTACCCGATCCGCCGACTGGACGAAGCCCACCAACTCGGTACGCCTCTCGACCTGGACCTCCGCCCGGCCTAATTGATCGATCAGGAACTGCTCGTGGACATCCTGGGGAACCACCAGCATGTGCGGAAAGCGGCTCAGCCCCTTGCCGAGATCCCTGAGCTCCACGTGAGCCACCTGCCGGCCGCGCACCCAGAGGTTCACCGCGGCAAACGGGAGACCCTCTTGAATGAACAGCTCCGCAAACCCCATCTGCCGGTAGAACTCCAGCGTGCGCGCGTGCACGACAAGAGCCCGCGACGTCGTTCCGGCCCTTTCTGCAGCGTCCACGACACGGATCCGCACGCCGGCGCGGGCCAGGCTTAGAGCCAGCACGAGGCCGGTCGGTCCGGCCCCGCAGATCAGGACATCGGTGCGCGGAGGGGGGCTCATCGCGCCGCCCGGGCATACGCGGCCGGCGAGGTGCCGACGATGGCCTTGAAGTCCCTGGCAAAGTGAGCCTGGTCGCTGTATCCCAGATCGAGGGCCAGCTCTGCCAGACTGACAGTGCCGCGTTTCGCCAGCTGTTCCGCAGCCTCGTGGAGGCGGTAGCGCTGGATCACCCACTTGGGACTCACGCCGACGTACTTGCCGAAAAGGCGCTGCAGCGTCCGCGCGCCGAGGCCGCTGCACTGCACCAGGTCCTGCACCTTCACGATCTCCCGCTCCTGCGCCACCGCATAGACCAGCCTGGTGATCCGGACCGCGGTCTCATCCGGCTCGGGCCGCCGGCCGCGCAGAAAGCTCTCGACGATGTCGATCCGTGGCTGGTCATCGCGCTGCGCAAGGATGGCGCGGACCAGGGCATCGCCTGGACCGCCGAAAACCTCACGGATCTTCACGGTCTTCTCGGTGAATCTCGCCACGGGTGCGCCCGCGAAGGGATGGAATCCTCCCGGCGTGAACTTGACCGCGAACACCCCGCCCCGGCCTTCGAGCAGCGTGGAGAACCGGCGAGCCGGACCCATGATCCTGCTCTTGCGTTCGCCTTCGAATATCAGATGGACGCTGGGATGCGGCAGAGTCTCCACCCGCTCCGGCTGACGTCCCCGGAGGTCCCACTCCACTGTCCAGTAGTGCTCCACATAGGGCACCAGGTCGGCGGAGGGGTGGTAGCGCGCGTGCCGGTAGCGCCGCGGGTCGGCGACGGCGGTCCACAGCACCCCTCTGGGGGGCTCGAGCTTGCGGCGGTTCATGGCATGTCGCGTTTCTGCAATAAAGCCGGCAGGAAACGCGATAGATCTTACCGGACTGGAGGGAGCCAATGAAACAATTCATCGCGCTCATCGGAATGACACTCGCCGGCCTGGCCGGAGCCGGACAAGAACCCGGCCTGAAGGAGGAACGCATGACAGCCCGTGGGATGTTCGATGTCAAGGTGACGCCGGCTCAGCAAGCGGATGAGGCAGGCGGGGGCTTTGCCCGGCTGTTTCTCGATAAGAAGTTTCACGGTGATCTCGAAGCCGTGAGCGTGGGGCAGATGCTGGCCGCCGAGACAGCCGTCGAAGGCTCGGGCGCCTACGTCGCGTTTGAAACGGTGACCGGCGTGCTCGGCGGCAGGCGCGGCAGCTTCATCCTGCAGCACAGAGGGACCATGCGCAAAGGGAGCTACTCCATGGAGGTGACGACGGTGCCCGATTCGGGAACCGGAGAGCTGGCCGGCATCGCGGGCACCATGAAGATCATCATCGATGGCGGCACGCACGCGTACGAATTCGAGTGGACACTTGAGAAAAAGTAAGGAAGCATGGGCGCGGCCTGTGAGTTCGAGCAATCAGACCCGGACGGGAGCCGATCATGCCCGCGTGTCCGTTCTGTGGAGCCGATGTTGGCACTGGCCAGCGGTTCTGCGGCAGCTGCGGCACCGACCTGTCGATCGACTCCGCCGCCTTCTCCACCAGGGCGCCGCGCACGCCGGCGAGCCCCGGCCGCGCCAGCGACCCCGCCCGCGATGCCCGTTTCCTTCCCGGCCAGATCCTGGCCCAGCGCTACCGGATCGTGGCGCTGCTGGGCCGCGGCGGCATGGGGGAGGTGTACCGCGCCGATGATCTGAAGCTGGGGCAGGCCGTCGCGCTCAAGTTCCTTCCGGAAGGGCTCGAGCGGGGGGCCGGAGCGGCTCAACCTGCTGCTCAACGAAGCCAGTCTGGCCCTGCAGGTCACTCATCCCAACGTCTGCCGCGTCCACGACATAAGCGAGCTGCAAGGGCAGCACTTTCTCTCGATGGAGTATGTGGACGGCGAGGATCTGGCCTCCCTCGTGCGCCGGATCGGCAGGCTCCCCACCGACAAGGCGATCCAGATCGCCCGCCAGCTCTGCGCCGGCCTCGCCGTCGCCCACTCACGGGGGATCACCCACCGCGACCTCAAGCCGGCCAACGTCATGCTCGACGGGCGGGGCCAGGCCAGGATCATGGACTTCGGTCTGGCGGGGCTGGCGGCGGGCGCGCGCGGCTCGGGTGCTCTGGCCGGAACGCCGGCATACATGGCGCCCGAGCAGCTGGCAGGCGGCGAGGTCACGGCGCGCACCGACATTTACGCGCTCGGCCTCGTCATGTACGAGCTGCTGACGGGCAGGCCCGCCTTCGACGCCGAGTCGAGAGCCGACCTGGAGCGGATGCGCCAGGATGCGACCCCGGCCGCGCTGAGCCTGGGAGAAGGTATTGATCCGGCGACCGCGCGGTTGATCCGCCGCTGCCTGGAGACTGACCCCACGGCCCGGCCCGCCTCGGCGCTCGCGGTGTCGGCCGCACTGCCCGGCGGGGACCCGCTGGCGGCGGCCCTGGCAGCGGGTGAGACGCCGGCGCCCGAAGTCGTGGCCGGGGCGGGCGATGCGCGCCGGCTTTCCGCCCGCGCCGCATGGATCTGTCTGGCGCTACTAGCCGCTGGACTCGGCGCGCTCTTCTGGACCGCTTCGCAGACCCAATTGACCCTGATCAACCCGCTGAAGAAGTCTCCCGACGTGCTGATCGCCGAGGCCCGCGGCCTGCTCTCGCAGCTGGGTTATCCGGAGGCCGGCGGCGACACCTCCTTCGGCTTCACTCCCATGAGAGGGTCCGACTGGCCCGACATCTTCTTCTGGTACCGAGAGAGCCCGTTTCCCCTCACTCCATTCGACGACACCGAGCCTCTGGCGCAGCCGTTCGATCCGCCCCACACGACGGCGGGGATGGTGCGGATCTGGTTGGGCACAAATGGAAGACTCGAGCAGCTCGCGATCGTGCCACCCACTCTCGACCGCACGGCGGGGCCTTATGCGGATCCAGACTGGACTCCCCTGCTGAAGGCCGCCGGGGTGGAGCCCGCTTCGCTGAAGCCGGCCGAGCCCACATGGACTCCCAATGTCAGCACGGACACCAGAGCGGGATGGGAAGGGTTCCTGCCGGCGCCGGTGGAGATCAGGAGCACATGGGAGGGACGCGTCGTGGAGCCGCGCATGGTCCCCGTACGGCTCGAGGCGGGCGCCTTTCACGGAAGGGTCGTCTACTTCAATACCATCTGGCCATGGGACAAGCCTCCGGAGCAAAGAGCCGGAGGCGGGACGGTTCTGGCCCTGCTGGGAACTCTCGTCGACACGGGATGGTATCTGGCGGTCCTCATCGGAGGAGTGCTGCTGGCCAGGAACAACCTGAATGCCGGCCGCGGAGACCGCATGGGCGCCTTCAGGCTGGCCATGTTCGTGCTGTCGGCGCGGATCCTCATGTGGGTCTTCGGCGGGCATCATGTTCTTGCGCGGTATGAGCTCGCCCTCCTGATCGGCAATCTGTCGGAGGCAATCTACATCGGGGTCTTCGTCTGGATTCTGTACCTGGCGCTCGAACCGTACTATCGACGCTTCTGGCCCGGACAGCTCATCTCCTGGGTGCGCCTTCTCGATGGCCGGTTTCGCGATCCCCTGGTGGGGCGGGATTTCCTGATCGGCGCCCTCTACGGCGTGGCGCTGGCGTTGATCGCGGACCTCTACCACCTGCTGCCCCGATGGCTCGGGCTGCCGCCGGCCGACTGGTCGGGCTTCAACGGCCCCGACGCCGAGCTGACCTCCCTGCGAGGGCTGCGCTACGCGGTGGCGACGATCCTGGGATCGATGTGGTGGATCATCATCTTCGTCCTGATCGGAATCACATTTCTGCTCCTCCTGCGCATCGTGCTGAGGAGGTCGTGGCCGGCCTGGGCGCTCTGGATGATTCTCGGAATCGTCCTCTTCAGCCCTCGCTCCGGTCCGGTGCTGCGGGAAATGACAACCCTGATCTTCGTGTGGGTGCTCGGCTTGCTCGTCCTGGTGCGCTCCGGGATCCTCAGTCTGCTGGCGGGAAACTTCTTCGCCGCCCTGCTCGGGTCCGTTCCCCTGACCTGGGACCTGTCGAGATGGTACGCGGGCGGCACTCTGGTCGTGCTGGCCGCCGTGGCGGCGCTGGTTATCTGGGCATTCATCGTGTCGCGCGCCGGCCGGCCGCTCTTCGCTCTGGATGCCGCCGGTGTCGAACCCCGCCCGGCCTGAAGCGGGGGCTGCAGGAGAGGGGCGGGCTGCCCTCCACGCCCCTCTCCTCGACCACCCGAGACTCAACTCAGGGAGTCGTAAACATCAGGGGTTAGCCGTCCCCCCTACACTTCTTATTCCCCTGAATGGGATTCTGGTTCCCTGACCCCCGCCATGCTGACGCGCGCCGGGGTCATCCACATGCTTCAATTGGGGATCTCAGAGCGCTGATCATGCGTTGCCGGTATGCTCAGGGATGCCGGCCGGGGGGGCCGGCGGCCCGGCGCTCAGGCCTTCTCACCCTCCAGTCTGGGCGCGGAATCAGACGCCGTTGGGGAATGCATGCCCTATCCAGCGGGCAGCCTGCAGCACCGGCTCCTTGCCGGTGATGAGGAGGCCCTGGACCTGGTCCGCCGCTGGGTCGCCGAAGCGCTGACCGCTGCGCGCTACTGGCGCCTGAGAACCGAATGGAAGGACCTTCAGCAGGAGGCGCTTCTCAGTCTTTTTCAGAGCCTTCGGAGGGAACGATTCCGGCCCGATGGAGAATTCAAGAGTTACGTGCAGGCGATCTGCCGCCACAGAGCGCAGGACCGCCTGTCAGAACACGCTCGGCGGCCCGCCGCCAATGCGCCGTTCGATCCGGCCGGGACACCTTCCCGAGTAGACGATGAGGGGTTGTTGATCACCGGTGATCTCGTGCGCCGGATACTGGACGATTCGTCCGCGGACTGCCGCGAGATGATCCGGGCATATTTTGTTGAGGGGATGACGTACGCCGAGCTGGCCGCGCGGCTGGATGTGCCGGTTGGAACGGCAAAATCGCGGCTTTTCCGGTGCCTGCAGTGCCTGCGGGATTCGATGGCGCAGGCCGGGCTCGGCCGTGCGACCCGGGAGAGGGTGATCAAGTGAAACACGAGGAGACCCAGCTCCTCCTGCCTGATTATCTGGCAGGAAGGCTTTCGGGCGGGGAAAACCGCCTTCTGGAGGTCCATCTCGCAGACTGCGAGGAATGTGCCGGCTTCGTCTCCGATCTGCGTCCCCTGCCTGATCTCATCTCCCGGCACGGTGAGGCTCTCTTCGACGAGCATCCTGAGCCCGTCGAGATCAGGAGGCTCCGCAGCGGTACGGCGGGACCATTCTCCGACAGACTCCAAAGACATCTCGCGGTCTGCGCCCCCTGTGGGCTGCAGGCCGTCCCCCTGGCCGAGCCTTCCGCCCGTCCGATCGTGCCGGAAGCAAGTCTTCCCTCGCGCTCCGGGCACCGGCTGCCTCGCTTTCTGAAGGCGGCGGGGCTGATAGCGGCCGGCCTGATTCTCGGAGTCATGCTGGCCCTCCTGGTACGGCAGCCGATCCCGGCACGTGATGGCCCTATCGATCTCCTGGTTCTCCAGCGCACGACCCGCAGTGGCGAGCGCGTCACACGTTTCCAGGTCAGAGCCGGCCAGGAAGCCGTCGTGATTGCGATTCCAATCGATCCACTCGACGACAGGCTGGACGATGAGCGGATAGTCCTGCATGTGGCGACGCCGGCAGGCAGGGTCATCTACGGATTGGAGAAGTCGGTCAGCGAGCTGAAGCGCGCTGCCGGCGTGTCGGGCGTTCTGCCACTGCTGATCGACAGCCCGCGTCTTCCTCCCGAATCCTATGAGGTCGTGATGCGTGTACGTGGAGACAGCGGGGAGCTGATCGCGGTGTTTCCGTTCGAGATCGTCGGCAATAGCGAAAAGTAGGCAAGCATGCGTGGTCGCCTGATCGCCAGCCTGGTGCTCACAGCCAGCCTCCTCTCGCCAGCCTCTCCGGCCCCCTCTTCGGCCGCGGACCAGGCGCCGACGACGCCCACTCTCGACTCCATCCAGAAGCTCTTCGAGCAGGGCGCGTTCGAAGAGGCGGGGCGGCAGGCCAGGGAGCTGGTGGCCGCCATCGAGAGGCGTGGAATAGCCGAATCCCCCGAGGGGGCCGACACGCTCGACCTGCTGGTCGAGCTGCTCCAGTCCCGAAGAGTCGAGGCCGACTGGGGGCTGAGTCTTGTCCGCCGCGTCTGCGAGCTGCGCCTTCGCCTGGAAGGGGAAACCCCGGCCTACGCCCGCAGCCTGCATAACTACGGAGTCGCGCTACACCGCGCCGAGCGTTTCGAAGAGAGCATGATCCAGTTTGAGCAGGTCCTCGCGATCAGGCAGCGACTCCTTGATCCGGCAGACGTCCAGATCGCCGCGACGCTGAATGCCCTGGGATCGTCCTACGGCATACTCGGCGACTGGATGACCGCGCGCGACTATTACGAACGGGCGCTCCGGGTCTTTGCGCTTTCCCAGGGGCTTGCACCCCTCGGAGCGCGGATCACACTCTTCAACCTCAGTGAACTCTTCGAAGACATGGGTGACTACGCCGCAGTGCGCGAGCTCAACGAGAGCCTCCTGCGCGCAACGCAGGGGATGCCCGTGGCCACACCTTTGTTTCAGGTGCGGGTGCACGCGAGGATCGCCGAGATGAGCTATCGGCTCGGGGAAGACGCCCAGGCGCTCGCACAGCACGAGGAAGCTCTCGGGATCCTGGAGTCCGACCCGGGGCAGGCCGAGATCCTCGCGAAGGCCGGGACCCTGGAGCTGGCCAACACTTTCACGCGCATCACCAAGACGGCGTGGACAGTCGGTCGTCTGATCGAGGCGAAGGAGTTCTGCCTCCAGGCGATCCAGGCCCGCGAGGGGAGCCGCGGGACCAATCATGATCAGGGCGCGGGGGATCTCGAGCAACTGGCCCGGATGCTCCACGAGGCTGGAGATGACGCAGCCGCGCTGCCTTATCTCGAGCGGGCAATGCGCATCGACCGTGAGGGCCCCATGCCGAACAGTCGGTACACGATCGGTCGCCTGACCCTTCATGCCGCGATACTGCGCGGCCTGGCGAAGCCGGACCTGGCCTTCGAGAGCCTCCAGAGCGCGCTGACAACTGCGGTGTCACACTACGGCGAGGATCATCCCGAGCTCTGCCCGATCCTGGAGGAGCAGGCCCGGCTGAACCTGGCAACCGGTCGTCCCGAGGAAGCGCGCCGCCGGGCCCTTCGTGTCGAGGCGATCGCCGCGCGCCACCTGGTCCGCACCGTAGCCTGGCTCTCGCAGGGGGAGGCACTGCGGTACCAGAACGCGCGTCTGAGCGGTCTTGACGTCGCATTCTCCGCTCTTGGCCCGAACGACGGCGTGGCTTCAGCGACTGAGGAGGTATGGGACGCCGTGATCCGGGCGCGAGGAACTGTCCTCGACGAGCTGATCGCGCGGCGCCGGATTGTGGCAACCGCGAAGGATCCTGAAATCGAGTCGATCGTGAGGCAACTGGAGATCGATCGAGGCCGGCTCGCCCACGTCGTGGTCCGCGGCCCGGCCGACGAAGCCGAGGGCGTCTTTCTTCACAGGGTGCGCTCTCTAATGCGGAATCAGGAGGCCACGGAGCGCAACCTGGCAGCAAGGAGCGCGACTTATCGCAAGCGGCTCGCGGATCAGGCGTGCGGCTGGACGGAGGTGCGGGACTCGTTGCCTTCCGGGGTCGCCCTCGTGGCCTATGTCCGCTACCAGCGCTTCCTTCGTGAGGGGGGGGCCTGGAAGGACAAGCCCTCGTACCTCGCCTTCGTGAAGCCTGCTGGCGCCAGAGCCCAGGTTGTCCTCCTCGGCGGAGCGGAGGCGATCGACGCGCTCGTTTCCCGATGGCGTGAAGTAGTCGCCGATCCTCCGAAAATCGGACTGGGTCCGACGCCTGGCACAACGATCGAAGCGAGCGCATCGATCGGCGATGCTCTCAGAAAGGCGGTCTGGGATCCGGTCGTGAGGCGGCTCGGCGAGGAGCGCCTTGTCATGGTGGTTCCCGACGGCGGTATGCACCAGGTGAACCTCGCCGCCCTTCCTGACGGCGACGGGCGCTTTCTCGTGGAGGCGGAGCGTGCCTTTCATCACCTCTCTTCCGAGAAGGACGTGGATGAGACTTCGAGACCGCCTCGCGGCCGGGGCCTGCTCGCTCTGGGCGCGCCCGACTTCGAGCGTGGACTTCGGCCCAGTGAGCCGGCGGGGGTCATTGCGCATCGAGGCGGATCGAGCAGGCTCGTGCAGGACCTCCCGAAATTCCTCCCTCTGGCGGGCGCCCGGGCCGAGGTCGAGGAGATCGCCGGCGTCTGGAAGCAAGGGCCGGCGGAGGCCGATCGAAGTGAGGCGCAGCTTCTCCTCGGCCAGACTGCCACCGAAAGAGGGCTTGCCAGTCTGGCGCCGGGAAAGGACATCATCCACCTGGCAACCCATGCCTTCGTGGACACTGCGCGCATGCTTCCACAGCCCTCGGGCGTCAGGGGGATACCGCCTCGATTCAATCCTCTACTGAGCTCCGGTCTTGCGATGGCCGGGGCCAACTCCCGCGCCGATGCCGGCGTGCAGGGGATGGACGACAACGATGGAATCCTTCTCGGGGAGGAGATCCTCTCACTGGATCTGAGCGGAGTGTCATGGGTGGTCCTGTCGGCCTGCAGCACCGGACTCGGACCGATCCAGGCGAGAGAAGGGGTCCAGGGACTCAGACGATCCTTCCAGGCCGCCGGCGCCGCCACGGTGATCACGACACTCTGGGAAGTGGAGGATTCCGCGACCCGTGTCTGGATGACCGCGCTGTACCGCGCGCGCCAGCAAGGCATGACAACCGCAGAGGCGATGCGCCAGGCGAGCCGCGAGCTGATAGCCGAAGCACGCCGCCGTGAGCGTGTGCCGCATCCATACTATTGGGGCGGATTCATCGCGACCGGCGACTGGCGATAGCTTTGACCCTCATGCCAGAAACGAGCGCCTGGATGGGCCAGCCCGCCGGTCAAGCTGCATCCGGAGGCGATGCACGCGCGATTTGATCGCCCCTTCCGTGACGCCCAGCCTGGCGGCGATGTCACGGTACGGGATCCTGTCGACGAAGATCCAAATCAGCAGCTCCCTGCTCTCGGCAGGCAGCGTCGCGAAGGTACACAGGCGGCCTAGCAGCTTCTCGTTGTCGATCAGGATCTCCTCTGGATTCGCATCCGTCGAAGCCAGGGATGACGGCAAAGCGCCTGTCGCCACACGGGAGCTCAGCCGTCGCAGCTCGTCCACGCACACGTGGCGGGCGATGTTCTGCGCATATGTTGCTAGCGAGGAGTCGGCTCTAAACCGACCTGCGCTCAGGGCAATATAGAGACGCACCATGGCCTCCTGCGCCAGCTCACGGCTGATGTCGCCGTTGGACCAGTGAAAGGACCGCACGACCAGCTCGATGGCGGAGCGGATCGCAGCCCACGATTGCGGATCGCCATTCAGGAAAGCTGCCACCTCCACGGTGACCTCTTCCCCGCCAGCCTGTCCGTCTCGTGACACGTAGGCACCCGCTTGGAGCGGTTCTCGCCATGCGGGGCGTGAACGTCGCACAGTTGCTGCGAAACCTTTTTCCGAAGACCCGACTGATCATCTATTCACCGCGGCGCGACATTTGGTTGCACGCAACGATGCAAACCATGTCCGTCGGTGCGGAACTGTCTGCTCCACAGGTCTGCACCCTTCGCGTTGATCGTGTCCGCCGGCAATGCTTCACACGCGGCCTGCAGCGAAGCGGTTGCGGGATGGGGCTTTTCGCAAGGGAGGGAGTATGACAATTCGTTCTGGCCTGAAGATGATGTTGTTGGCCGCGGCGGCAATGATCCTCGCCGCTCCGTCCGCAATGGCGGGTTGCCCCTGTGACGTGTCTGTAATCCTGGCGGCCGCCGATACTTCCACCAGCCCGGGGCAGAGCTGCGGGGGCAACTACCTCGACACGCACGTCTCCGACGATACGTACCAGTGCCTGCAGGAGACGTCGGCTCTGACCCACACGTGGCGGTTCGACAATGTTCCGGCAGGAGCCATTTCGTTCGTCCGTGAAGGAAACAGGCCTGCCAACCCGAACGGCGACAACTTTAAGTTCAGCCTCTGGTATTACGCCGGCGCTTCGCCGTACTACCTCCTCGTCCCCGCGGCCATAATCAAGAAGACCTTCGAGCTGCAAGGAGGCGAGTGCTTTGATCTATCGCACACGACCACGGAGACCGAAACCTTCTGGGTAGTAGTGCAGGACACGGCAGCAGAAGGGGGTAGCCCTCACCAGGCGACTGTGAACATCGACTACCTCGCGGTCTGCAGCAGCGGAGTAGGCGACTAGCGTATCGGTGCAGGAATCAGGCCGGCCGGCGCCACTGTTCAGCGCCGGCCGGCCGCAGCAAGCACGAACATTCTCAGATCAGCGGGACCCTCCTCCCGAGCTCACCGGAACGAAGAGTCTCTCGAAGACGTAGTCGGCGACGCGCCGGCCCTGCCTGATCCCTTCCGTCTTGTCGAAGGCCCAGTGGATCCCCAGGTAGATGCGGCTCTGGCCGTTCTCTTCTTCCGCCTGAGACAATGACGAGAAGCGGCGCGGCACGCGAGGCCGGACTCTTCCCTGATTGTCGCGCGTCACACCGTCGAACTCGTCGGAGACGAACGTGAACGCGATGCGGTCCGTGCCGTAGAACCGCCTCAGGGTCTGGAAGAGCGCTCCCCCGAAGCCGGCGTGCCCGGATGGGTAGGCCGGGAATGGAGGCGTGAAGTTCAGCCTCCCGTTGGTATTGCTTGCGGGCGCGCCCAGCGGCGAGAAGGTGATGTTCCCCCTCGTGTCGGGATTGTCATCCCCGGCGCCGGTGGGACCGGTTCCCTGGTCGGCCTCGCGAATGCCCGTCACCGGACGCCAGAAGTCATGGAAGTACTTTGACTCCCAGATGGCGATCCCGGCGTCGGCCATGGCGACGTTGACCAGCGCCAGAAGCCTGGCGAGCGACTTGGCGCTCGTGCCTCTATCGAGGGCTATTTCCATGGTGATCTGGTTGTAGAGCCGCGGGGGGGCGCACAGGTTGGGCACGCCATCGTAGGCCCAGTAGATCCCGATCAACGTCTGCCTCGGAGTGCGGGCAGTCGGCGTGTTGACACCATCGCCGCCCAGGCGCTTGACCTCGTTGAACGCACGCGTGTACTCGTCACTGTCGAGATCCGGCGGCGGCGGCACACGGAACTGGCTGGCCGACCTCAGGGCGAACGGGGTTGTCTCGTCCAGCGCCCCCAGCGCGATCGGGATCTGACTGATCGGATCCTGGCGCCATCGTCCCGGATCGTCGCTTGTGAAGTAGTCCACGCCGAGCACCGGCTCGAAGGCATCCGAATTGTCATTGGCCCGCTTCTGGAGGATTGCGGCAGCCGCCCGGCGGCCCAGCTCGATTCCCCGCTCGAACTCCTGCCCCCTTCTCAGGTTGCTGAGGTCCTCGTCCAGAAGGTCGTCAGCCGCCTCAGTCTGCGAGGGAAACATCGCGACCAGCGTGTCGTGAGCCGCCTGCGCGATCGCCGCCGGCATGCTGGTGTCGCTGCTCACTCGCGAAAGCCCGACATAGCTGCGGTAGCCTCCCTCGATGGCGTTGACGGCCTCGAAGACGGCGATATGGACGATCGCCATCGCACGGCTGGAGCGCACCGGCCCCAGCCCCTCACCGAAAGTGCGGGGGTCACCCGGCGGGACGGGGGCGTGGTCCAGTCCGCTCATGTCGATGGCGACCTCGTTCCAGTGCTTGATCATCTCCACATCGCGATCCCGGCGGTGCGAGCCGTGGGCGTAGGCGTCCAGCGGGGCGACGCTCACGACCAGGGCGAGCGCGCTCACGAGAGCGGTGATTCTCATTCGGTGTGTTCCTGCTATCACGTGAATCTCCTCTGGCGGGGCACGGCTGCGGAGAGGGAGCGCCGCACGCACATGATTTGACCGAGTCAGGCGGGGTGGAGCCTGGCGGGTGGCCGCGGGGCGACAGGGAGCGCCACTGTACATCTCATGACCTGGTGATCTGGATATACGGCCATTCTCGGGGTTGACGACCCGGATCCGGCCCCTCAGACGCCCGCGGGAGCCAGGCGGAAGGCGGCCATCTCCTGGTCGTTGCGCACCAGCAGGAGGCCGCCGACGACCACCGGGTGGTTCCAGGTCTTTCCTTCGATCGCCGGAAACCGCCCTAATTCCGTGAACTTGTCTGGGGTGGCCCCGACAAGGGCCAGCTCTCCATGGTCCGAGAGCACCAGCAGGACATCCTGATCGGGCATCAGGATAAGCTGGCCCTGGCCGTACCGGCCGCCCTTCCACTTGCGCTCGCCGTTCTCCAGGTCGATGCACGAAAGGATCGTGCCGTCGAAGCCGAATGCATGGCCCTTGTGGACGACGAAGTCATTGAAATAGGGCTTCAGCCCACGGGACGTCCAGCGCTCCTTCACCGTCCATCCTCCGGGCCCATGCGTGACCGAGAGACGGCGCATGCCGGATCCACCGGTCATGCCCATCGCGTTGACCAGGACGTCGCCGTCTGCTGTCTGCGCCGGCTGCACAATCGCGCCCCCTTCCCACGAGTGCTCCCAGAGCAGCGTGCCGTCCGCCGGGGCGACGCTGGTCGCGCCCGGCGGGTTCAGAAAAACGACCTGCTCGACGCCATCGATGGTGAGCAGGTGTGGCGAGCTGTAGCTGCCGCCTTTGGACGGGCCGGTCCAGCGCGGCTCGCCGGCGGCGACGTCGTAGGCAGACAGCGTGCCGGACAGAGCAACGATGACGATGTTGTCGACCACGAGCGGCGAGCTCGAGAACCCCCACGTAGGGATCTCTCTTTTTGTGTCGGACGCCGCGTTGCGCGACCAGACGACGGCGCCGGTGCCTGCATCGAGCGCGTTGAGGATTCCGGTGGCTCCCAGCGTGTAGACGCGGCCGTTGCTGAGCGTCGGCGTGCCGCGCGGACCGGCGCCGGCGTTCGACTCCCAGAACCGGGTCGCGTCGGAGTGCATCCAGACCGGCTTGCCGGTGGTCACGTTGTAACAGCTGACGAGCTCGTCGTCGCCGCGCTGCTCCTGGGTGTAGAGAAGGTCGCCGCTGACCGCAAAGGATGACCATCCAGGCCCGATCGGCCGGCGCCATAGCTCGACGGGCGGGGAGGCGGACCAGTCGGTCTTGATGCGCACGCCACGCACGATGCTGTCGCGCCCGGGTCCGCGAAAGCCGGGCCATTCGGCAGTCGTCCCGGCTGCTGTCGGGATCGCCGGCGGTGCGGCCAGCTCGTTTGCGGTCCGGGCCTGAGCCAGGAGCCGCTCCTCGGGGGTCGGCGACCAGCGCCAGGCCAGCTGCGCACCTGACTTATCGACGCCATCGGTTCTCAGAAGCGCCCAGGCTCCGCACGCGAGCAGGATGGCGGCAGCCATCACCGCGCGTCGAGGCCCGGCTGACAGGCGACGGCCGATCACGGCTCCTGCGACGAGGGCAAGGCTGAGTCCCGGGATGACGTAGAAGGTGTACATCATCCCCATCATCCCGCCCAGGATCGACTTGTCGAGGATCAGCCTGGTCGCGAAGAATGCAACGATGATCACGGCAAGAGCGCCCAGACGATCGGACCAGGGCGCCCGGCTGAAGAACACCCACCAGACAATGACCGACAGAGCGCAGAGAAGACCGCCCAACACGGCGACCATTCCGGCCGCCGGAGCGTCTGGAGCGAGAACGGGCAGGACAAACGAGAGGAAGCCTTGCAGGATCAGGATGACCACACCGGGCCAGAGCCGGAGAGGCTTCAGAGGCGTCGAGGCGCCAGCCGGTGCGCTCGCCATGACAGAGCTATACGCACCTCGCTGCCGCTTGTTTACAAGGTTTTTTCCCAGGGGGCGCGCGTCCCGGCGCTCAGCGGCTGGTTGCCTGACCTCCGGAGCTGGACGACAGAATCCAATCCATGACGGGATCCCGCCCTGCCTTGAAATCTGTCCAGCTCGGATCGATCCGCTGATCGGGCATGACTGCTGGCGCATCTTCGTCCAGGAATTTCTAGTACCTGGTCGAGTAGGACACGACAAGACGCGAGTTGGGCAGAGTCATCTCGTCGTTTTCCGAATAGCTGTTGGGTCTCTCTCCTGCGGGCTCGCCGACGAGCAGCGCGTTGGTTTCGTTTCGGAAATCGATGGCGTTGACCATCGCCGCCGAGAACGTATAGCGACCCATGATGACAAACAGCTTGCCTTTCTGGTTGAGCCCGGGACGACGCTCAAGCGGCTCAATGAGATGCTTGCGGCCCTTGAGGAAGTCGCCCCCGCCATTCTGGCGCATGTCGATGACGAGACGATCCGTTGGGTGGCTGTCAATGAACTCGTAGAGATCCCGCGCATCGGAGGCAAGCGAGTCGTAGCCTCTGAACCAGTTCAGTGGAAAAATCAAGCAAGTGGTCATCAGCGTGAAGTGAGATGCGGCGACGCCGGAAGCCGGAGTGATTCGCCACATACCGGAGTGACGCGATAGAAGCCGAGTCCCGAGGATGAATATGCGCCGCGCCCAGCCCGTCAGGGTGCGCTCCACGCCGCGTCGCTTCACAATCGCGGCGGGCGTGGATCATTCGATGCAGTGGCGAGCGCTGAGCACCAAGCGAAAGCGATCCAGCAGAAACTCGATCGCCTCGATGACGCGTTCCTCTACAAGGAGTCGATCGACCTCAGCACCTACGAACGCCAACGCGATCGGCTGCGCGAGGAACTGACGCTGGTCGATCAACCGCCACGGTTCCAAGGTCGAAGAATTCGACGTCGAGGGAATCCTGAACTTTGCGGAGCGGGTGCTACCGCGTGCCTCGGATCTCTGGATACAGGCGTCGTTGGAGCAACGGCAGCGGCTTCAGCGATTGTTTTTTCCGGAAGGCGTGGCGTTCAGCGGAAAACCGTTCGATCGAACCGTCGTAACGTCTTCTCTCTTCAAGTACTTAAAGGCCGCTTGACGGGTCGAATGAGAATTTGGTGGGCCCACTTGGGATCGAACCAGGGACCATCGGATTATGAGATGTCCTCAGGACGAACCTGAGGGTCCCCGGCGAAGACCCATCCGATTCATTCCCCGAGAGGTTGTAGTGATGGAGACAGCCCTCAGATCGGCTTGGAGCTGGTCGGAGCGGTAGCAACTTGGTAGCAGTCACTGCGTTAGAAGCAGTCCTCGCCCTTCCAGACGGTTCAACGCGGCGCCGTCCATTCCCCCTCGTTTACGAAGACCCGGAAACGCGGATGCTGCGCCTGCTGGGCGGCGGGCTGCTGATCCGGCCCCGGAGCTTCTCTCCATCGCGCATTTTCTTTGCCGCGCGTGAGGGGGTCTCGGACCATCCATCGTTGTGATCCCGCAGATGATGGAAGTACCCGCCAACGGGAGGTCGCCCATGAGGAATCTGGTTTACATTGTGGCTCCTCTTGTGGTGGCGCCACCGCTGTACCGGGGAACCGATGGACGGCCTTTCGACGCCGGCTACGGGATCTGCGCGCAGCCCCCATCGATCCTCACCGCACCCACGGCCATGGTGGTTGCTGTGCCGGCCGCCGGCCAGGCGTTGTTCTATCTGGTGACGGCCCGCAACCGGCTGTCTGAGGAGTCCACCAGGGGATTCACCAGCGTGCTGGAGTGCCACGCGCCAACCCGGCGCCGTGTCCATGAATTGAGATGACCTCGCATTCGACGGCTCCAGCATCTGGGTTGGGAGACGGGATCATGATTCGCAAACCGCTTGTTGGAGCCGTGCTGCTGGTCGTCTCGTCCTCGGTCTTCGCGCAGGGCGGCCCGTCGTGCGGAGGGGTCTTCCCGGTGGCGGCCGACGCCACGATCGACCGCGAGTGGCCGGCGACCCCACGGGGTGAGGAGGAAACGCTCGAGGTGGCCGGCTTCGCGGCGGGGACCGGGGCGCGAAGCGTCCTGCTGCAATTCAATCTGGATGGCGCGATTCCCCCCGGCAGCACCATCAACCGCGTCACGCTCGAGCTGCCGCACATCGTCTCGGGGCCGGGCGAAATCACCTTCGCTGTCTATCCCGTGGAGGGCTTCTGGGAGGAGTGGTGGGTCACCTGGTACGCGAGGCCCTCGGGCGTCGGCGGCAAGGTGACGCGAAGCGTGGAGTATGAAGGGGTCGCGGCGATCGACGTGACCGATCTTGCGACGGCGTGGGCCACCGGGACCTACCCGTCCGCCAGCTTCGAGCTGGCGGCGACGCGCTTTTACGAAGAGATCATCCTCCGGAGCCGGGAGACGGGGGAAGGCCCTCGGCTGCACATCGCGTGCTCGCCGCCGTCGCCGCAGTTCGACGCCCCGGCAGACGGCGACGATGCGCTCCAGATGCAGGCCCTCGACCAGCTCAGGGGCCTGTCGACGCGTCCGGTAAGCCTGAGGCTGGATGGCGGAGCGCTCACCACCGCCGAGATGGGGATCCCGACGCCGGTTTCGATGACCGGGGACCCGCAGGCGCGTGCCGACTGGTTCATCGATCTCTTCCGTGGGGCGCTGCGCAGCGCGAGCCCGGCCGACGACCTTCAGCTCTCTCGCCGCTCCGCCGACGGCCTCCACCTGTTTTACCGGCAGAGGCATGCGGGCGTCCCCGTCTTCCCCGGCGAGCTGGGCGTTCACTTGAGCCAGGACGAGGTGATAGGGCTGACGGGCCGCTACACTCTGCAGATCGAGCTGGATAACGTGCCGCGCCTCGGCGACTTTCTCGCGCGCGAGCTCGCGGTGGCCGCCGCCGGGACCGGCGCCGCGGCGACCGGGATCACGACGCTCACCTACCTCGATCTCAGGACCATGAAGGTGGGGGACAACCAGGTGCACCTGGCCTGGAAGACCACGGTGACCGGCGGAACGACCCCCGGGACCTATTACATCGACGCGGTCAGCGGACAGAAGCTCCTCACGCTCCCCCTCGAGGAGGACGCCTTCGTCCTGAGACTTAGCACGGGCGGCGGCGCGGACCCAGGCGGTGGGATCTGGAATACGTGCTGGTACCCCACGACGGCGGACTCCCTGTGGTTCAAGGAAAGCGGTGTCGTAACGGGACCGCCCCCGGACGCGCAGGGGTTCACCGCGTTTGCCAACGCGTTGGCCATCGACAACTTCTGGCGCGGCACGCTGTTCCGCGACGGTCACGACGGCAACGGCGGCATGCAGGGGTACTTCGTTCACGTCAACTTCCCCAATAACGCCCACTACGTGTCCACGTGCAACGTCTTCGAGTTCGGCGAGAACATGGGCGTTCTGGACGTGATGGGCCATGAGTTCACGCACGCCGTCATCAGCAACGAGGCGAACCTCGTCTATATGGACGAGCCCGGCGCCCTCAACGAAAGCTTCGCGGACCTTTTCGCCTATATGGTCGATCCAAATGACTTCACCCTCGGAGAGCTCACCCCTCGCGGCACGCTCAGGACCTTGAACAACCCGATCGCCGCCTGCCCGGCCGGGCCCCTGAACTGCACCGTGTTCCCCCCCAGGAACTGCAATCCCGATGGCTATTTGGTGAGCTTCAGCGGCGACGGATGCGGATTCAGGAAGGGAGGTGAGGGCGAAACAGATGATTTCGGCTGGGTCCACACCAACAGCAGCATCCATAACAAGGTCGGCTCGCTGATCATCGCCGGAGGGGCGCACAACGGATTCACCATTACCGGTATGGGGCGCGCCAAAGCCGCCAAGCTCTTCTATGACGTCATCAAGAACTGGCTCGGCCCATATGCCCAGTTCCAGGACGCGCGCGATCAAGAGATTCTCGCGGCGCGCCTCAACCCGCACCTGGGCCCCCAGGACTCTTGCATCGTGAGGAACGCCTGGGCATCCGTCGGGATCGGCGTGGCCGACTCGGACTGCGACGGCATAGACGACACGTTCGATGACGACTCGGACAACGACGGCGTCCCTGACTCGGGCGACAACTGCATTACCACCGCCAACCCCGGGCAGCAGGATCGCGATAGCGACGGCGACGGCGACGCCTGCGACACTGACCAGGACGGCGACGGCCGGCCCAACGCCACGGACAACTGCCCCCTGGTGGCGAACGGCTCCCAGAGCGACTGGGACCACAACGGCGTCGGCGACGCCTGCGAGGACAGCGATCTGGACTCCATACTGGACGCCTACGACAACTGCCGCGCGATCCGCAACCAGGACCAGATCGACTCCGACGGAGATGCCCTGGGTGATCCCTGCGACGCGGACGACGACAACGACGGGCTGCCGGATGTGACGGACAACTGTCCAGGCATCGTGAACGACGGCCGCGATGCCGACGGCGACGGCGCGGGGGATCTCTGCGACAACTGCGTGAGGACTGCTGGAGTCTCGCCGCGGGATTGGGACGACCCCGACCAGGACGGCCGCGGCAACGTCTGCGATCAGGATGACGACGGGGATGGCGTGCCCGACACGACGGACAACTGCCCCACCGTCTACAACCCCGCACAGACCAACTTCGACTTCAACGGCGACGGCACCGCGTGCGACGTCTTCGAGACGCGCGCGCTCTACGAGTATCCCCAGTTCTGGGATCAGGGGCGATTCATCAAGTGGAACCTCCCGAACACGCCAATGGAGATCCCCCTCTCCGTCTGCCCGGGCTGCACCGGTCCCTTCCTGCCGCACGGATTCACGCAGATCCTGACCCTCCAGTCGGACGTCAACGTCAACCTGAGGATCGTCGATCGCGCCGGAATGACCCGCGCCAGCGACTACACCTTCGGGCCGGCGCATCAACTGGCGTTCCGTCCCGCCGCGTACGGCAAGAGCCTCTTCGACTATGGCGACTTCCTCGGCGGCGGAACCCACGGCCCAATCCGGGGGAACATCTCCCGCGTCGTCAAGCCGGATCAGGAAGCCTACACGCTCCTGCTCTACCCGCAGCCGGGCACCGACATCACCAGCTACCACGGGCTGCAGATGGTCGTTCACCCGTGCGCGGACGCCGACGTCGACGGATACTACGCCGGCGATGCGACCTGCCTCACTCTCGGCCCGGCGGATTGCGACGACAACGACGCCTCGATCTTCCCCGGCAATCCCGAGACCTGCGACGGAGAAGACAACAACTGCGACGGTGTCGTCGACAACGGGCCACCCCCCGCATCCGCCATCGGCCTGGACCTGTCGGGGACGCTGCTCACGTGGGACGCGCTGCCCGACGCGGCGACCTGGGACGTCGCCTACGGCAGCCTCGGCTGGCTGACGACCACCCAGGGAGCCTTCGGTATCGCGACGGCGGGCTGCCTCGCGCACCGGACTCCGACGCCGGAGCTCGTGGCCTCGTTGACGCCGCCGGTCGGCGACGGGTACTGGATCCTGGTGCGCGGGTACAACTGCGCCGGCGCCGGGAGCTACGACGACGGCGTGGGCGGGTCCCAGGTCCAGTCCCGGGACGTCGAGATGAACGCCGCGCCCTACGGGTGCACGGACTGCGCGCACAGCCTGTGCGTCTCCGGCCCGGCGCTCACGCCGGCCTGCCACCCTTGCGTCAGCTATGTCTGCAGCTTCGACCCGTACTGCTGCAACGCATTCTGGGATTCGATCTGCGTCAACGAGGCGAACAGCGGCTGCTCGCTGGGGTGCTAGCCCGGACAATTCATGAAGCTCCTGCTGCGACCGCGGATCTGCTCGCCATGCCGGGCGTCCTCGCGGCTCGGCCACTCAACGTATCGTCAAGATACGCCTTGCGGCCTCGCCGCTGCGA